>Ga0209088_10000010_pt1 | contig 217736 bp, 188 predicted proteins | sample S_140625_EF_Meta_FD_187324 | JGI IMG/M metagenome (GOLD analysis project Ga0209088, IMG submission 187324) | Freshwater microbial communities from Lake Simoncouche, Canada to study carbon cycling - S_140625_EF_MetaG (SPAdes) (version 2) | ecosystem: Environmental > Aquatic > Freshwater > Lake... | reverse complement strand
GCCGCAATCGGCGCTGGATTAGCTGCTATCGGTGCTGGAATTGGCATCGGTCTAATTGGTAAAGGAGCGGTAGAAAGTATTGCTCGTCAACCAGAAGCAGTGAATGATATTCGTTCTAATATGATCGTAATGGCTGCCTTCGTTGAGGCCGTAGCTTTATTTGCGGTGGTGGTTGCCCTTTTGGGTAACGGCTAGTCCGTAAAATGTTATACAAGGTCTCGCGCAAAGGGCAACAGACCTTGTATTTTTTCAAGATTTTTTTTAATTAAGATAAATGTCTTTTATGTTGTTAGAGATCAATCCGCTGGTATTACCTGATATCGGACTTGTATTCTGGAACACCGTTGCATTCCTTTTACTATTAGTAGTACTTGGAAAATTTGCATGGAAACCTATTTTAAAAGCGATCAATGATCGTGAGCAAGGTATCGAAGATGCTTTAGCAAAGGCCGATAAAATGAAATCTGAATTAGCAGCGATGCAATCAGAAAACGAGGCTTTACTTACAAAGGCACGTGAAGAGCGAGCTACTTTAATCAAAGAAGCAAAAGAAACCGCTGACAAAATGGTTGCAGATGCCAAAGAAAAAGCAAAAGCACAGTACGATTCAATTGTTGCAGATGCGCAAGTTGCCATCACTCAACAAAAAAATGCAGCATTAACGGATGTTAAAAATCAGGTAGGTGCGCTTGTGATTGAAGTAGCTGAAAAAGTATTGCACAAAGAATTGAGCAATAAGGCTGCACAAGAATCATATATCAACGAATTAGCTGAAGGCGTTAAATTAAACTAAGCAAAATGCCCAATCCAAGATTAGCCAGCAGGTATGCAAAAAGCTTATTAGACTTAGCCATCGAAAAAGGTCAGTTAGATACAGCTTATGCAGATATGAAATATTTGCAGGCCGTATGTGCGGCTAGCTCAGAATTCGTAAATCTTTTGCGTAGCCCTATTATTAAAGCCGATCAAAAAAATAGCATTGTCGCTGCGGTTACAAATGGTAAGGTAAGTGAACTTACAGCTGCTTTTAATAACCTACTCGTTAGAAAAGGTAGAGAAAGTGATTTACCAGAAATTGCAACTGCATTTGTAGAACAGTACAATGCATTAAAAGACATTCATACAGTTACCCTTACTACTGCTGTAGAAGTGAGCGCTGATTTACAAAATGCCATTGCGCAAAAAGTGAAAGCAGCACATTCATTTGCAAGTGTAGAATTAACATCTAAAGTAGATCCTTCATTGATTGGTGGATTTGTATTAGAGTTTGATAACAACTTAGTAGATGCAAGTGTAGTAAGAGATTTAAGAGATATTAAAAAACAATTTCAGCAGAACTTGTATGTTCCGCAAATGAAATAAACAATAACAAATCATCATTTATAAATAGAATATCATGGCCGACATTAAACCCGATGAAATATCAGCGATACTCAGACAGCAATTAAGCAATTTTAATGCAAGTGCTGACTTAGAGGAAGTAGGTACCGTATTACAAGTGGGAGACGGTATTGCCCGTGTATATGGCCTTAACGGCGTACGCAGTGGTGAACTCGTAGAATTTGAAAATGGAACAAAAGCCATTGCCCTTAACCTAGAAGAAGACAACGTGGGTGTGGTATTGATGGGTGAAAGTGGTTCCATTAAAGAAGGAGCAAAAGTTAAAAGAACGGGCATGATTGCCTCTATCAGAGTTGGTGAAGGTGTGGTTGGTCGTGTGATCAATACACTAGGTGAGCCTATCGATGGTAAAGGTCCTATCGCTGGTGAATTATATGAAATGCCACTTGAGCGTAAAGCGCCGGGTGTTATTTATCGTGAGCCAGTTAAAGAACCATTGCAAACAGGTATCAAAGCAATCGATGCGATGATTCCGGTTGGTCGTGGTCAACGTGAGTTGGTTATTGGTGATCGTCAAACTGGTAAAACAGCTATTTGTGTTGATACCATTATCAATCAAAAAGAATTCTACGATGCAGGCAAGCCTGTTTATTGTATATATGTAGCAATTGGTCAAAAAGCATCTACTGTTGCTGGTGTTATGAAAACACTTGCAGACAACGGCGCCATGGCGTATACAACCATTGTTGCTGCTCCTGCTGCTGATCCAGCTCCATTACAATTCTATGCGCCATTTGCTGGTGCTGCTATTGGAGAGTTTTTCCGTGATACCGGTAGACCTGCTCTAATCGTATTTGATGACTTATCTAAGCAAGCAGTTGCTTACCGTGAGGTATCATTACTTTTAAGAAGACCTCCAGGACGTGAAGCATATCCTGGTGACGTATTCTATTTGCATAGCCGTTTATTAGAGCGTGCTGCAAAAGTTATTGCAAACGATGATGTTGCAAAAAACATGAATGATTTACCAGCGTCTATTAAGCATTTAGTAAAAGGTGGTGGTTCATTAACAGCACTTCCAATTATTGAAACACAAGCGGGTGACGTTTCTGCATACATTCCTACCAACGTAATCTCCATTACCGATGGTCAGATTTTCTTAGAAGGTAACTTGTTTAACGCAGGTATTCGTCCAGCGATTAACGTAGGTATCTCTGTAAGTCGTGTGGGTGGTAACGCGCAAATTAAATCCATGAAAAAAGTTGCAGGTACCCTTAAATTAGACCAAGCTTTATACCGTGAGTTAGAAGCCTTCTCTAAATTTGGTGGAGACCTTGATGCTGCCACTAAATCTGTAATTGACAAAGGTGCACGTAACGTTGAAATCTTAAAGCAAGCACAGTACACGCCGTTTACCGTAGAAAAGCAAGTTGCTATTATTTACTTAGGTACACAAGGTTTACTTCGTGAAGTAGCTGTTAAAAATGTAAAAGAATTTGAAGCTCATTTCTTAATGGAAATGGAAAACAAATTACCTGAAGTTTTAGCTGCGTTCAAAAAAGGTGATTTACCTGAAGATGGCCTTAAGCAAATGGTTGAATTAGCCAAAGGGTTAATGCCTCAATACAAATAATAGTTTTTACTATCATATTAAAAGCCTCCACTTGTTGGAGGCTTTTTTGTTTTGAACATCTTGGCTGGTTGTTTGTTATTATAGTATGTCGTCAGTTATACAAGTGCAGGGTCTTACTAAAAAATTTGGGCATCATTTTACAGCAGTCAATGATTTATCATTTTCTGTAAATAAAGGAGACGTGTATGGCTTTTTAGGTCAAAATGGAGCCGGCAAAAGTACGAGCATACGCATGCTGCTTTCTCTTATAGAACCAACGGCCGGAGACATAGAAATTTTTGGCTTACCACTAGCAGCCAACCGTTCTGAAATCATGAAAAAAGTAGGAGCTGTCATCGAAAAGCCTGCGATGTATGAGTATTTAACAGCCTATCAAAATTTAAAAATATTTTCTGCTTTAAGTGGGGTATCAAAAAAAAGGCAACAACTACTGCATGAACTAGAGGTAGTTGGGCTAGCAACAAGAGCACATGATTTAGTACGTACTTTTTCGCAAGGCATGAAACAACGACTTGCTATTGCAATGGCCATGGTCAATGACCCGGAGCTTATTTTACTCGATGAGCCTACCAATGGATTAGATCCACAAGGTATTGCAGATATTAGAAATCTAATTCTCTCTTTAAGTAGAAATCAAGGAAAAACGGTACTCGTTTCTTCTCATCTATTATCTGAAATCGAACAGGTGGCTACCAGGCTCATTATTATTGATAAAGGTTGCAAATTAGTAGAAGGCGATAGCAAAGATTTATTTGACACCAGTAAAACGGTGGTTGAAATAAAAACTCTTGATAACTCGCAGGCATTACTCCAACTCAAGCAAACCAGTTGGTCTACTCAAATATTTATAGACAGGTGTAATAGCAAAGAGATTGTTATGCAACTCGATGAAAAATTATTACCCATACTGCATAAAGATTTAGTGAACTTAGGTATTGGGGTGTTGTCGGTAAAACCCATGCATTCTCTAGAAGATTATTTTTTACAAATCACTTCAACTCAAAAATATGTTTAGTCTCGTTCAAGTAGAGTTGTATAAAATATTCAAACGCCCCAGAACCTATATTGCTTTTGGAGCCGTGGCTGCACTCATTGGTATCATTCAGTTTGGTTTAAAATTAGATGGCAAAAGCTACCTCGATTTTATGTTAAACGATTTAAGTAGTTCACTTGAAATTGATGGTAAAATTTTAAATGGTTATTTGGTTTGCTACGTAATGTTACAATTACTACTCGTGCACGTACCACTATTAATTGCACTGATTGCCGCCGATATGATTTCTGGCGAAGCCAATATGGGCACACTTCGTTTGCTACTCATTAAACCCTATAGTCGTACCACCTTACTATTCGCTAAATTTATTGCAGCCATTATATATACCCTATTGTTATTAGTATGGCTTGCTATATTGGCATTATTTGGAAGTATGCTTTTGTTTGGCACCGACGATATGTTTTTATTAAAAACAAACTATGTGGTCTTATTAAAAGAGTCAGATGTTTTTTGGCGTTATATTGGCGCATTTGGCTTCGCTGCCCTTGCTATGACTACGGTAGCATCTTTAGGTTTCTTTTTATCTGTATTTGCGGAAAACTCTATCGGGCCTATTGTTGCTACTATGAGTGTGATTGTATTTTTTACAATTTTAAGCACCCTTAACATTCCCATTTTTAATTTGATTAAGCCGTATTTATTTACAACCCATATGATTGGGTGGAAAGAATTTTTTGATATAAAAGTGAATGATTCAAACGAAGCCATTTTAGGCAGTATTCAAAATCCAGAAAAAATTATTAAAGCGGCTGTGGTACTATTTGTTCACACCATCGGATTTTTTGTAGCAACTGTATTGGTCTTTAGAAAAAAAGATATCCTTAGTTAATATTAGCGTATGAAAAAGTGTCGTTTGTTTATTTTCTTTATTTTTTGTGCATCGTTTGCAATTGCACAAGATGCTGCTCAGCTCATTAAAAAAGTGAAAGCAAAGCTAGAGCTTGTAGATAATTATGAGGCTACTGGTGTCATGAAAACGGACATTGCTTTTATTAAAGCGCCAATTGGAAAAATTAAAATTTATTTTAAGAAACCTAATCTATTTAAAATAAAAAAGGAAGGCGGTATCTCACTACTTCCAAAAGGGGGGCTTTCTGTTAATTTAAGTTCACTCATAGCATCTTCTAATTATTCCACCATTGATGCAGGTATACAAGATCTTGGTTCAAAAAAGTTAAGGATTATAAAACTGCTTCCCAACGAGGAGTCAAGTGACGTTGTTATTACTACATTGTATATCAATGAAAAAGAAAGTTTAATTGAAAAAGCGGTTACCACTACCAAAGAAAATGGGACTTATACGATGCTTATGAACTATGGTGCATATAGCAATTTCGGATTACCTGATCAAGTGGTTTTTGAATTTAATACCAAAAATTACAAACTACCAAAGGGGATTACACTGGAATTTGAAGATGATAGCAAGCCACTATCTGCTGCACAGCTGTTAAAAAATAAAAAAGGTAGGGTAGAAATAAATTATAAAAACTACATTGTCAATAAAGGCGTTCCTGCGGTAATTTTTAATTAAATTATTGCTCTTCAATTCTTTCATCTACTGCACCAGCAAGCATACGTGCACTTCTTCTGCGTAGCGGATTGATGCGCATTTCTTTATAGCCCATTCTGGTTCTAATAATTTCGATACATTCAAAAGTGGCTGCTACAAATGAGCTGTGGTCTGCTATGCCTTTACCTGCAATATCAAAAGCCGTACCATGGTCTGGACTGGTTCTTACACCTGTTAGGCCAGCAGTAAAGTTTACACCTTCTCCAATGGCAAGCGATTTAAATGGAATTAAACCTTGATCGTGGTACATCGCAAGCACAGCGTCAAATTTTTCATATTGGCCTCTTGCAAAAAATGCATCGGCACTATATGGTCCAAATACGAGCATATTATTTTTGCGTGCTTCTGCAATGGCAGGTTTAATAATTTCAAGTTCTTCTTTACCAATAAGACCTTCATCACCTGCGTGTGGGTTAAGGCCGAGCACTGCAATCTTTGGTTTGTCAATACTAAAATCTTGTTGCAAACTAGTATGCATCATTTTTAGTTTACTCATGATGCCCTCTACCGTAATGTATGTATTAACTTCAGCAATAGTAACGTGTTCAGTCAAAAGCCCGATTCGTAAATTTTCCGCTACCATAAACATCAAAACATCTTTTACCCCAAACAAGTTTTTTAAATACGGGGTATGCCCACTATAGTTAAACGTCTCCGATTGAATATTTTTTTTATGAATGGGTGCTGTTACAAGGCCGTTAATATGGCCCTCTTTTAATGCTTGTCCTGCTGCTTCTAATGATAATAGCGCATATTTTCCGCCAATTTCGTTGAGTTGACCAGGCGTGATCATCACTTCTTCTTCCCAACAAGCATAAATATTTACTTGCTTAGGATTCAGTTTTGTAAAATCCCTGCCACTAGAATAGCTAAAATTAGATTCTGGCAAGCTTTTTCTATAAAAATTGACACTTTTACTGCTCGCAAAAATCACCGGAGTGCAAAAATCAAGTATACGGCTGTCGGCAAGCGTTTTTAGGATAATTTCTAATCCGATGCCATTTAAGTCACCACATGAAAATCCTATAATTGGTTTTTGCGTCTCAATACTCATCCGGTCTATTTTAGACGATAAAATTACGAATATTTGACCCAATAATCGCATGTTTATCGCTTGAGGGCACTCCATGGGCTAACTCGTGTTAAGGCTTTAGAATTGCTTACTTTTGCAAGGTGGAATATACCCTTAAAAAATCGCTTGGTCAGCACTTCTTACATGACGATAAAATTTGTCATGCAATAGTAGATGCGATACCTGCTTGTGAACGCCTTTTAGAAGTAGGCCCGGGTGCTGGTGCCATTACTAAATACATCCTCCAAATTTCTGGGGTAGATTTCAAAGCCGTAGAATTAGATGATGAAAAAGTGGTTTATCTAGAAAAAACCTATCCTGCTATCCGAGGAAAAATTATACATGAGAGTATATTAGATTGTGCTGCTCCTTTTTTGGAATCGTTTACGGTGGTTGGAAACTTTCCATACAATATTTCTTCTCAAATTTTATTCCGTGTACTCGAATGGAAAAATCAGGTTCCAGTTATGATTGGAATGTTTCAAAAAGAAGTAGCCAAGCGAATTGTTTCTGGTCCGGGCAATAAAGATTATGGAATATTAAGTGTACTGGTTCAAGCGTATTACCACGCCGAATATTTATTTGATGTACCACCTTCCTCTTTTAATCCGCCACCTAAAGTAGATAGTGGCGTTATTAAATTAACGCGAAGAACAGATGTAGTAACTATGAAATCAGAAAAATCTTTTATTGCCGTTGTTAAAGCAGCTTTTGGACAGCGAAGAAAAATGCTTCGCAATCCATTAAAAGGAATGTTTACGCCAGAGACGCTGCAAGAAGAAATATTTACCAAACGTCCCGAACAATTAAGTGTAGCAGATTTTGCAGCACTCACATTTAAAATGAAATAAATTTAACCGTGAAACCTATTGTAATTATTACAGCACCGGCTCATCCATATTTAACACAACGCTTGCAGGAAAAGGGTTTCGAGGTGGTGTTATCGGAAACAATCACGTATAACGAGCTGGAAAATAGTATTACATCGGCTACTGGCCTTGTGGTAAGTACACGTTTAAAAATTGATCAACCCTTACTAGAGAAAGCAAAATCATTAAAGTGGATTGCCCGCTTGGGAAGCGGCATGGAATTAATTGATACAACTTTTGCTGCGTCAAAGAATATTTTTTGTGTAAGTAGTCCGGAGGGGAATGCAGGCGCAGTAGGCGAACACGCTATGGCACTTTTATTAAACCTCATGAATAAAATAACTTCTAGTTTTACAGAAGTGAAAAATGGTTTATGGATAAGAGACCCCAATCGTGCCGATGCATTAATGGGTAAAACAGTGGGCATTATTGGGATGGGTCATACTGGAAATGCATTTGCTAGTAGGCTGCAATCTTTTGGTGTGCAAATTATGGCGCATGATAAATACAAGCAGGAAACGGTACTAAAAAATGTTGAATTTATGGATCTTGCTACCCTTTGCGCAAACGCTGATGTAGTGAGTTTACATGTGCCATTAACGCCCGAAACGCATCATTACGCATCTACTTCTTTTTTTGCTAGCCTTGTTAAATCACCGTATTTTATCAATACCTGTAGGGGTAAAGTAACAGATACAGCAGCCGTTATTGCTGCCTTAAAAAATGGTCAAATAAAAGCGGCCGGTTTAGACGTGTTAGAAAACGAGAAATTAGCTTCATATACGGAGGTAGAAAAAGTGCAGTTAGATTGGCTCTGTAGCCAGCCAAATGTGCTTATTACCCCTCATATTGCCGGTTATAGCCACGAAGCCTTCTATTTAATGGCTAAAATTGTACTAGATAAGCTTGGAATCTAATTAAATTAATTATTTTTGACGTCCAACGCTGCAGTCAAATGTGGCGTTGTCTTTTTTTATCCAACTTAAAGCTACTATATGAGTGATACGAATATGTATGTAACCATGGAGACATTTGAAAAAATGCGTGAAGAGTTACAAAAGATGAAATCTGTAGACCGTCCTGCTGCCTCTAGGGCCATTGGGGAAGCAAGAGAAAAAGGGGATTTAAAAGAGAATGCCGAATACGATGCAGCTAAAGAAGCGCAGGGTATGCTTGAAGCAAAAATCAAGCAACTAGAAGGTGCAATTGCCAATTCTAAAATTGTAGATACCAAAACCATCGATACCAGTAAAGTAACCATACTTACCAAGGTAACCATTACCAATATGGCCACTAAAAAAACAGTTACGTATCAACTTGTTGGAGAAAAAGAAGCGGATTTAAAAGCACAAAAAATTTCGGGCACATCTCCAATTGGAAAAGGCCTTATGGGTAAAGTGGTAGGCGAAGTAGCAGAGATTCAAACACCGGCAGCTGTTTTAAAATTTAGAATTGATAACATTACGGTTTAATAGTACGCTATGACTTTGTTTTCTAAAATCATTGCTGGAGAAATTGCTTCCTACAAAATTTTGGAAGACGCATATTTCTATGCTTTTTTAGATGTGTTTCCATTGGTTGAAGGGCATGTACTCATTGTCCCTAAAAATGAAACCGATCAATTTTTTGATTTAGAAGACAGTTACCTTCAAAAAATATTGGTATTTGCAAAACCGATTGCAAAAGCCATTGAACAATCATTTCCTTGTAACCGTTGTGGTATCAGTGTTGTAGGGCTTGAAGTGCCACATGCACATCTTCATTTGATGCCCATTAATAGTGCTAACGATATTAATTTTACAAGAGATAAGATTAAGGTAACGCCGGAATTATTGGCGTCGGTGCAACGTAAAATTGTAGCTGCTTTATAAGTAAATAACAGGACTTTATAGTTTAACCTTTCCCGGATTTTTTGCAATAAAATCATCCCATCCTTTAAATCCTTTTCCGCCCGCTGCTGCTAATGGTGATGAGCTTTGGTAGTAATGACAAAGTGCAACTGCAAGGGCATCTGTAGCATCAAAATATTGTGGCTTTACTTCTATTTGAAGTGTTCTTTGCAGCATTTGCCAAACCTGATCTTTACTAGCGTTACCATTACCCGTAATTGATTGTTTCACTTTTTTTGGTGCATATTCGGTAACGGAGAGTCCAGTTTGCATGGCTGCTGCTATTGCCACGCCTTGGGCTCTTCCTAATTTAAGCATACTTTGTACGTTCTTTCCAAAAAAAGGTGCTTCGATGGCAAAAGTTGTAGGCTGGTATAGTTTAATCAGTTCAACCACTTTGGTATGAATCATTTCTAACCTGGCATAAATATCTTTTTGTCCAGTGAGTTTTAAGGCATCTATAAGAATCACTTGTGGTGTACTACCAGTAACCCGGAGTAGTGCATAACCCATTAATTGGGTGCCGGGGTCAATGCCTAATATGATTTGATCTTTTTTCAATTTGATGTGAAATTACAAGCTTCCTTTGAGATTCTACCTACTTTTGCTGTACAAGCTTTTTATATCACATAAACGAGTCAGGTACTGCAAAAGAAAATAAACATAGTATTTCAATACCTGTTGGCCCCCATTTTATTTGTGTGGCTATCTTATTCTATTTATCATCAAATAAAAGCGCAGGAACAGCTACCAAATTTTATCGCTTCATTGCAACAAATACCTGCGGCTACTGCTTTTTGGTACTTGGTTCTTATAACGCTATTAACAGCTTTTAATTGGGGTCTTGAAGCCTTTAAATGGAAGCGTCTAACGCATAGGTTACAGCCACTTAGTTTTAAGGCCGCTTATGCAGCCATTTTAACGGGCCAGGCATTTTCATTTTCTAGTATCAATAGAGTGGGTGAATCCATTGGCAAATCAATGTTGTTATCTGATGGCAACCGCTTAAAAGGCGTGGTGCTTTCTTTTGTGGCAAGCGCAAGCCAGCTAATCATAACTCTTGTGGCCGGTTTGTTTGCGACCATTTGGATGTTTTCTGATATGCCTGTTGAATTGCAGGATAAGTTACATGTGTCGGAAATGGAATTATCTATGTTGTATGGCGCTTTGTTTGTTGTGGTTGTTTTATTTATTGTTTGTTATGCGGCAATTCCATTTTTTACAAACAAACTCGCAAAGGTTTCCTTTTTTTCAAAGTATGTTTTTTTATTAACTGAATTACAAACTATACCAAAGCGTTTGTTGGTGCAGCTCTCCTTTATTTCTGGAGTAAGATACCTTGTATTTTTACTCCAATATTTGTTAATTTTTAAATTATGTAATGTTTCAATAGAAGCTTTTACAGTTATGGGACTTACCGCTATTCTTTTTTTAATTCTTGCTATAATACCTACCTTAACGCTTGCAGAATTAGGTGTTCGAGGAAAAGTGAGTTTGCTTTTGTTTGGTATGTATAGTTCAAATGGGATGGGTATATTGGCTGCTGCAGGAGGCATTTGGTTGTTAAATTTAATTATACCGGCTTGTTTAGGCGGACTCATTTTACTACGTTTACAATATTTTCGGAAACAGGTTTAACAGTACGCTCATGATAAAAAAAATAATAGCCTATTTGTTTGTTTGTTTTTTTCTAGTACATCCTTTAAGGGCGGGAGATGATTTTTGCGGTATTAGAAATATGGCATTTGTAGGTGGCGAAGAAATCAAATACAACTTATACTATTCGGTAATTGGCTTGTATCTTAATGCAGGAACTGCAAAATTTTCGGTAGCACAAGAAAAGATAAATGAGACGCCTTCTTACCACGTCACTTGCATTGGTACATCAAATAGCAGTTACGATTGGATATTTAAAGTCCGCGACCGTTATGAATCATACTTTGACACAATTCACTTACAGCCAATTAAATTTGTTCGACATATTGAAGAGGGTACGTATAAGAAGCAAGAAAATATCCTATTCAATCAAAAATTGAATACGGCCAGTGGAGCAGAGGGTGTATTCAAAATACCGAATTGCGTTCAAGATGTAGTGAGCTCCATTTATTATTTGCGCAATATTGATTTCAATAAATACAAGGTAGATGAGCGAATTCCTTTCAATTTATTTTTAGACAATCAAGTATACAATGTATATATCAAATACCTTGGCAAAGAGCGAATAAAAACCCAGTACGGCACTTTTAATGCCATAAAATTTAAGCCGTTACTTTTAAAAGGAACCATTTTTGAAGGTGGTGAAAAAATGACCATTTGGGTAACCGACGACCTTAACCATCTTCCAGTTCGTATTGAAAGTGCTATTATAGTGGGAAGTGTAAAAGCGGATATGATGAGTTTTAAAAACCTTCGTTACCCATTAAGTTCACTTGTTAAGGCTAGATAAATTTACTTATAAATCTGCTAGAGTAAAGGCTTCTCCCGCTCTAATTCCCTTTTCTGTTTGTACAAGTTTAACGCATTCGTGCACCGCGTCGTGCTCAAAAAACAGTACATACTGTTTTTCATAGGCCTCCTGCAAAAAGGATTTTTTTTCATGTAGGGTGGTTAGTGGAAACATATCGTAAGACATAACATAAGGTAGTGGTAAATGCCCTACCGATGGAAGTAAATCAGCCATAAAAACAATGGTGTGTCCCTTGTAACTAATTTGAGGAAGCATCATTTTTTCGGTGTGGCCATGCACAAAGCGAATATCAATATCTTTTATAAAAGATTCTTTATGTAGTAAGCCACTACTTGTGAAATGACTTTCAGGGGTATCTATCAGCGATAGTTGCCCCGACGCCTCAATAGGTAATATGTTTTCTTTTAAAAATGAAGCCTTTTCACGGTCATTGGGCGTCGTGGCCCAATCGAAGTGGGCTTGGTTACTCCAGAATATTGCATTTTTAAATGCAGGGACTAATGTATCACCTTCTTTTTTTATTGATCCGCCGCAGTGATCAAAATGCAAATGGGTTAAAAAAACATCTGTAATATCATCACTATTAAATCCCTGCGCTGCTAAAGATTTTTCAAGCGTATCATTTCCATGTAAATAATAATGTCCAAAAAACTTTGGATCTTGTTTGTCGCCCATACCATTATCTATAAGTATGAGACGCCCTTCTGTTTCGATTAATAAACAGCGCATAGCCCAACTGCACATATTATTGTCGTCTGCTGGGTTGCTTCTGTTCCAAATACTTTTTGGCACCACGCCAAACATGGCGCCTCCGTCTAATTTAAAATTTCCAGTATTGATGCTATATAGTTGCATGTTTATCTAGTTTTGAAGTTCGGTATAGCAAGATAAAACCGACAATAAAAAATAGTGTTAAAGCTAAAACCGAATTTCTTTGCGATCCAGTAAGTTCATTGATATATCCAAAACTAAACATCCCAATTACAATGGCAATTTTTTCAGTAACGTCATAAAAACTAAAATAGCTAGTGGTGTCATGTGTTACAGGCATTAGTTTTGAATACGTACTCCTGCTAACCGATTGAATGCCGCCCATTACAAATCCAACAACTACGGCTAAAGTATAAAACGGCATAACACTGTTTCTAGGTAAATAATAGCCCATGATACAGCCGCCAATCCAAATTACTACCGCTGTCATAAGCGTATTAAAATTGCCCCATTTACTGGCCAGCTTAGCCATTAAATGGGCACCCGGAATGGCAACAACTTGGATAATTAAGATGGCTAAAATTAAATTGGTGGTTGGAATATTTAATTCACTCTTACCATACAATGTGGCAGCTAGCATAACAGTTTGTACACCCATATTATAAAAGAAAAAAGCCGTTAAAAATCTTTTTAGCGTTGGTTGAGTTTTAAGTTCCAACCAAACCTTATGTAATTCTTTGTAGCCCTGCGTCAATAAATTTTTTGTATGCGCGCCTTTCACACCCTTGCCAGCAGGAAGTCGGCCAATAGCAAGCCATCCAAATCCGATCCACCAAATACCTACCAACAAAAAAGATATTTGAGAAGCTTTGCCAATAGTAATACCAAAAAGCTCCGGCTTCAGTACAAAAACAAAACAAATTAATTGAAGTAGTACAGAGCCAATATAGCCCATCATAAAACCTTTAGCACTTATGCGGTCTCTATCTTCTGGTGCAGCAATTTCAGGTAAATAGGAGTTGTAAAATACGAGGCTACTCCAAAATCCGATACATGCAATAATAACAGAAATCAATCCACCATAAATATGGTTTTTATCAAAAAAATACAAGGAAGCGCATGAAATCGAACCCATGGTACAAAAAAATCGTAGGAATTGTTTTTTATTACCTCGGTAATCTGCAACAGAAGATAAAACAGGAGATAGTATTGCTACAATTACAAATGCAATGCCCAGTATGTAATTGTACAAAGCTGTATTTGAAAATTCGTAATTCCCGATTTTAACTTTATCTATAAGAGTGGCATCATTTCCGTCGCCAGTAACCGCTTCGTAGTAAGCAGGAAAAATAGTAGAAGTAATAACAAGGTTATATACACTATTGGCCCAATCATACATGGCCCATCCATTAATTACTTTTTTAGGTGCAGTTTGCATTGGGTCGATTTTGTTTTCTTAAAGATAAGGGCTTCAAGTACAAAACAAAAGCGGTAGTCCAATTATTTTAACAGTCCCGTGTAGATAAGCGTTAATAAAGTGATACCTGCAATAATACGGTACCAACCAAACAGTTTAAAGCCATGCTTTTGTAGGAATCCAATAAAAAATTTGATAGCCAGTAGTGCTACTATGAATGCCACAAGATTGCCCACGCCTAATAGGATCAAATTTTGTTTGTTGAGTAGAATTTCAGGCGTTGTTTTATACGCTTTGAGTAACTTATAGCCGGTGGCAGCAGCCATCGTAGGCACGGCTAGAAAAAAAGAAAATTCGGCGGCTACATTTCTGGTTAATTTTTGTTGCATGCCACCAATGATAGTAGCAGCACTGCGGCTCATACCAGGTATGAGTGCAAGGCATTGCCAAAAACCAATTGTTAGTCCGTTTTTAAATGTAATTTTTTCTTCTGTTTCAATGGTAGGTGCATTAAAAAGCTTGTCTATAAATAATAGTACAACGCCACCTAATAATAAAGTTACAGCCACTGTGGTTGGGCTTTCTAGTAATGCGTCAATGGCATCTGAAAGTACAAATCCAATAGCGAGTGCAGGCGTAACAGCAACTAATAATTTCAAATAAAATTTCCAGTTAGTAAGCGGAAAAAACTTTTTGTAGTAAAGTACCACCACTGATAAAATAGCACCGAGTTGAATGCATACTTCGAAAAGTTTGGTAAATGGATCAGCGGCAATGCCAAGAAGGGAGCTCGCAATGATCATATGTCCCGTAGAAGAAATAGGTAAGAATTCTGTTAAGCCTTCTACAATGGCAATAACAACTGCTTGAAATAACTGCATGGATGATAGTTGGGTTTAAAATTGGTAGGCCAATTCTTATTCTTCTACTGTATCTTTTTTAAAGATGGCGTAAATCTCAATAATAAACCCTGCAATAATAACAATAGGTGCAATGGTAATTCGTGTATTACTATATACTTCTTTGGTGTCAAATACTGCTGGATCGGCACTTTTACCACCACTAAGTAAATAAAATCCAACAGCGATTACAATGCCACCAATAAGCATCCAGGTATAATTTGATTTTGTAAATAAGGTAGGTAAGGTATTTTTTTCCTGACTCATAATATTGTAGTTGTATGTAACTCGAAGATAAGAAGCGTTGATTAATAAAGGTCGTCTAATTTCATTTTTAAATACTTCAGAACGCTTCGGTGGGTGCTGTACACAGATATGCCAACGCCCATTAAAATGAGTCCACCGTATAACAGTAAAGTATGTTGAAAATCACGAATGGCTTTTAATTGTGGGAATTGGCTTTCGGCCCAGCTAACAATAGTAAATACGAGTGCAATAGCAATGCTAGAGCTGATAAGTCCATTGATAATGGCTTTGATGGTTAATGGCTTAATAATAAATCCGCGCGTGGCACCCACCATTTGCATGGTTTTAATTAAAAATCGGTTGCTAAACATAGCAAGCCTAATAGTATTGTCGATACTGATAATTACGATTGAACATAAAATAATGGCCACTACTAAAAAGATGAGTCCAATTTTAGAAGCTCTTTCGTTCAGGCTTGTCACTAAGCTTTTTGGGTATTGAAGGTCTGTAAGTTGATTGCCATACTTAGCCATTAATTCAGCGGCAATTTTACTCAATGAGTCTTGGTTAACGTATTCGGCCTTGGCATAAAAGTCAATGCTTTCTGGAAGGGGGTTCGAATCCAAAATTTTAGCCCAGTCTTCGGTATTTTCTTTGTTCCAAATGGCCTGAGCTGATTGTTTATTTACATAAGTCACTGTTTTGGTATACGGGCGTTCTGCTATAAATGCCTGTATTTGACCAATGGTGTCTTTGTTGAGGGTTCTGAGGTAGGCGCTTACGCGGATATCTTCTTTAAATGTGTTGCCTACGGCATTGATATTTAAGAAAAACCAGCCCATAATGCCCATAATAAGCAGTACAAGGGCCACGCCCACAATACTATATATGTAATTGGGTTTGCTGCGTTTCAAAGACATTTTAGCACTATCCGTCATAGTAAATCAGGTAAATTGAGGTTATTTAGATTCAATTTCATGTAAAATAAGGTTCTTTCACCGCTTTTCTGCTAAGGCTCAAAGGTAGTGTTTATGGCTAAAAGCTTACCTTTGCCCTCCAAAATAAAACCAATTTTCACGTAAGTATAACGTAAAAAATAGTTGTAAAGTATACGGCTAGCAAAGGGTAATTGAAACATGGAATATAATTTTAGTGCAATCGAGAAAAAATGGCAGGCAGCATGGAAAGCCGCAGGCGCCTATAAAGTAAGCAATACCTCTTCAAAACCCAAGTATTATGTGCTTGATATGTTCCCTTACCCAAGTGGTGCAGGCCTCCATGTGGGTCATCCGCTCGGTTATATTGCCTCCGATATTTTTAGTAGGTATAAAAGATTAAAAGGATTTAATGTACTGCACCCGATGGGTTATGATGCTTTTGGGTTACCCGCCGAGCAGTATGCCATTGAGCATGGCGTGCATCCAGCGGTGAGCACCCATAAAAATATTGATACGTTTAGAGCGCAGCTTGATAATATTGGATTTAGTTACGATTGGAGTAGAGAAATCAGAACCTGTGAGCCTTCATATTATAAATGGACACAATGGATTTTTTTGCAACTATTTAATAGTTTTTACAACACCCAAAAAAGTAAAGCAGAACCCATTTTAAATTTGATCAACGAATTTGAAAAAAATGGTAATGCGGCACATACATGTCCTTCAGATGCTACTATTCAATTTACAGCAGTACAGTGGAAAGGGTATTCAAACGCCGAGCAGCAGCAAATTTTAATGCAGTACCGACTTGCATTTTGTGGCCATGGTGAAGTTAACTGGTGCGAAGCACTTGGTACCGTTTTAGCCAATGATGAAGTAGTGAATAGTGTGAGTGAAAGAGGGGGACATCCGGTCGTAAAAAAGAAACTACGTCAGTGGTATTTACGCATTACTTCTTATGCAGATAGATTACTGTCAGGCCTTGATACCATTGAGTTTAGCGAGGCTATGAAAGAAATGCAAACCAATTGGATTGGCAAATCTTATGGCGCCGAAATAGATTTTAAAATTGCTTCTGCGGCGCTTGATACAGATGCTACTTTAACAGTATACACCACAAGACCTGATACTATTTTTGGTGTGGATTTTATGGTGGTAGCACCCGAGCATGATATCATTGCAAGCATCACCACTAGAGAACAGCAAATTGCAGTAGATAATTATATCCTGTATGTAAAAAGCAGAAGTGATAGAGAGCGTCAAGCAGAGAAAAAAATATCAGGTTGCTTTACAGGCGCTTTTGCAGTCAATCCATGTAATGGCAAACAAATTCCAATCTGGATTTCTGAATATGTGTTAGCAGGTTATGGTACTGGCGCTATTATGGCCGTTCCATGTGGTGATGAGCGCGATCATAAATTTGCGCAACATTTTAATATTCCTATCACCAATATTATTGGTGATGCTTATAATGGCGAGGAAGCCAATTCAACAAAAGATGCGCCCCTTTTTAATAGTGATTTCTTAAACGGAATTATCATGCGCGATGCCATCAAAATTGCACTTGCAACATTAGAAGAGCGAGGCATTGGCAAACGCAAAGTGAATTATAAAATGCGCGATGCGGCGTTTAGTAGACAAAGGTATTGGGGTGAACCTTTTCCAGTACAATGGAAAAATGGTGTGGCAGTTGCATTAACTGAAACGGAGCTTCCTTTGTTATTACCAGCAGTAGATTCGTATAGTCCCGGTCCGGAAGGAGAAGGGCCGCTTGCCAACATTCCATCTTGGGTAGAAAAAGAACTGGAAACCAATACCATGCCCGGTTATGCGGGAAGTAGCTGGTATTTTTTGCGGTATATGGATCCGCACAATACAGACAGTTTTTGCGACCGTAAAGTGAGTGATTATTGGAATCAGGTAGACCTATATATTGGTGGTACCGAACATGCTGTGGGGCATTTGTTGTATAGTCGTATGTGGACCAAAGTTTTATTTGACCTTGGTCATATTGGTTTTGATGAGCCGTTTAGAAAGCTATTAAACCAAGGGATGATTCAAGGCAGTAGCAGGTTTGTTTTTCGTAAAAAAGGAACCCAACAATTTATTTCTGCAGGTCTAGTAGCCGGTCAAGAAGTAGACAAATTACATGTAGACGTTAATATGGTAGATGGCGTTGAGTTAGATACCGAAGCGTTTAAAAAATGGCGCAACAATGAATACGCTAACGCAAGCTTCGAATTAGAAAATGGAAAATACATTTGTGGCGTTGAAGTAGAAAAAATGTCGAAGTCTAAATTCAATACCGTTAATCCAGATATATTAGTAGAAAAATACGGTGCGGATACCTTTAGGATGTATGAAATGTTTTTAGGTCCTGTAGATCAAAGCAAGCCATGGGATACCAAGGGTATAGAAGGCGTACACCGGTTTATTAAAAAATTATGGCGCTTGTTTTTTGATGAAGAAAAAGGAGCGGTATATAATAATGAGCCAGCAACACCAGAGGCGTTAAAAATCTTGCACCGTACTATTAAAAAAATTGAAGAAGATACGGAGCGTTTTAGTTTTAATACAGCAGTGAGTGCATGTATGATTTGTGTAAATGATTTAGCAGATATTAAATGTCATTCATTAAAAGTGTTGTCTCCGCTACTGGTTTTATTAACGCCTTATGCGCCGCATGTGGCCGCCGAATTATGGAACGCTACCGGTAATGAAGGGTCTGTATTAGATGCGCATTATCCGGTTTTTGATGCAAAGCATGTAACAGAATCTTCCAAAGAATATCCGGTAAGTATCAACGGAAAACTGCGTACCAATATTTCTATTGCGCTTGACGCTTCTGAAGAAGAAGTAACGGCCATCGTATTAGCGGACACGCTTGTTCAAAAGTGGATGGAAGGAAAGCCTGTTAAAAAATTAATTTTTGTAAAAGGCCGTATGATTAATGTGGTAGTGTAGAACTGCTCTTTTTTAACTAGTTTTGAAAAATGTCTAACGCTAATTTAAATACCGACGCCTCCAATTTAACTTCTGCAGACAAGGAGTTTGAAAACACGATACGTCCATCCGAAATAAATGATTTTTCGGGGCAGCCTCAACTCATTGAAAACCTGGTTATTTTTATCAAGGCGGCAAAGCTTAGAGGCGAAGCTTTAGATCACGTATTATTTCATGGACCTCCGGGACTGGGTAAAACCACCCTGAGCCGTATCGTAGCCAATGAACTGGGTGTAAATATTAAAGAAACTTCGGGTCCGGTTATTGAAAAGCCAGGCGATTTAGCGGGACTGCTCACCAATTTAGGTCCTAACGACGTTTTATTTATAGATGAAATTCACCGCTTAAGCACTGTGGTAGAAGAATACTTGTACGCTGCTATGGAGGATTTTCGAATTGACATTATGATTGATTCGGGCCCTAACGCGCGTAGCGTTCAAATTAATTTAAATCCATTTACACTTGTAGGTGCTACCACAAGGTCAGGTTTATTAACGGCGCCACTGCTTTCGCGTTTTGGTATTAAATCAAGACTCGAATATTACCAGGCCGATACCCTTCAAAAAATTATCGAAAGAAGCGCTACTATTTTAAATACAAAAATTAACACGGATGCCGCTTTTGAAATTGCGCGTAGAAGTAGAGGAACGCCCCGTATTGCAAATGGCTTATTACGTAGGGTAAGAGATTTTGCACAGGTATTAAATGATGGCAAAATTGATTTAGGTATCACACAACATGGCCTAAAGGCATTAAATGTAGATGCGCACGGCCTCGATGAAATGGATAACCGTATTTTGCTCACGATTATTGATAAATTTAAAGGTGGTCCTGTAGGCTTAACCACCATTGCTACTGCCGTTGGTGAAGAAGCAGGCACACTTGAAGAAGTGTATGAGCCTTTTTTAATTCAAGAAGGATTTTTGCAGCGTACGCCAAGGGGTAGAGAAGTAACGGCCAAAGCGTATACACACCTTGGCCGTTTAGCAGGCTTATCTAGTAAGCCCAATTTATTTTCTGAATAAAAATTACTAAGGCGCTACGAGTCTAAATCCACTGCCATGAACGTTTACGATTTCAATTTGTGTATCTTCTTTGAGGTACTTGCGTAATTTAGCAATATACACATCCATGCTTCTTCCGTTGAAATACGTATCGCTGCCCCAGATCTTTTTTAATGCTTTATCTCTTTGGAGTAAATCGTTTTTATGTTCAGCTAACATTTTAAGGAGCTCATTTTCTTTAGGCGATAAAACATGAACAGTTGCACCAATTTTTAATTCACGAAGTCTTGGGTTAAAATGGTAGTTACCTAAATCAAATTCAATATTGTCGTTGATTTTATTTTCTTCTTCACTTCGCTTTAAGATCGCTTTAATTTTTAATAGCAACACTTCGCTATCAAATGGCTTTGTGATATAATCATCGGCACCTAGTTTGTAACCCTGGATAATATCTTCTTTCATGGTTTTAGCACTCAAAAAGAATAATGGCATATCAGGATCTACATCTCTAATGGATTCTGCAAGTGTGAACCCGTCCATATTGGGCATCATGACATCCAACAAACAAATGTCAAATTTTTCACGTTGAAAAGCAGCCAATCCCAAACGGCCATCGCGCTCAAGTGTTACATCATAGTCTGTTAATTCTAAGTAGTTTTTTAAAACCATACCTAGGTTGGTGTCATCTTCACAAAGTAAAATCTTGTATTTTTTTGCTTCTTCCATGGGATACTATTTTATGTGAAATAAAGATAAATTAATAAGTATTGGTACAGGCGAACTTCCAATATTTTGTTAAAACAGGTCTAAACCAGTTGTATTGTGCCGTCTTCGTTCATAATCAATCTGTTTTCAGATTCTAAAAAGTGTAGCACCTCCCAGGCCGCTTCTTCCTTTTCTTTTCCTAAGGTTATTAAAAGTTGGTCAATTGGGCTGGGGGATTTAGTGAGTAAGGTATACAGTTGTTGTTCTATGGAACTAAATGCTGCGCTTTCTAGTTTGCTTTTTTTGTGCACGAGGCAATAATCACAAATCCCACAAGCACTTGTGTCTGTGTCTCCAAAGTAGTTGCCAATAAAAACACTACGGCAGCTGCCTGGATGTATTGCAAAATTTATTAGTGTATTAATACGCGTGGTAAAAGCCTCTTTTCTTGCAAGGTATTGGTCTTGATCAATGTGTAAAAAAGCGGCTGGTGCACGATTTACCAAAAAATGAATTTGAGGCGTTTCTTTTTGAGGCAAATATTCTATAATACCCATGGCCGCTAATTGTTGAAGTTGGTTTTGTATTGTTTCAATACTTTCCTTACAAATGCCCGCCATTCTTTTTTCAAATATCGAAATACGATTGTCAAATATGCCTTGGTAACTTCTTAAAAGTGCTTTAATAAGCGGTTCAAATACAGGGTATGCTTCCTGAAAATTTTCTAAACTTTCTTTGGAGCAAGTAAAACTTACCTGGGTAGGTAAAAATATATTTTCTGAAAACTGGATATGCCCTTCCTGTTCTAACACTTTTAGTGTTTGGGTTACCACTGGTATGTCTAATTTAAAATTATTACAAAACTCAACTAGGTTAAAATTATAGTAACCTCCTTCGCCAATACCTACCGGCAATTGCAAATAGTTAGCAATAGATTGGTAAATATTTTTAATGGTATCAATGGCTGGAAACCTTGTTTCGTGCAGGTTACGGGCTTTTGTAATGTCTGCTTTTGTGGCTAATAAAACGGCGTAGGCTTTTTTACCATCCCTGCCAGCCCTACCTGCTTCCTGGTAATAATTTTCGAGGCAGTCAGGCATTTCATAATGTATTACAGTTCTTACATCATCCTTGTCGATACCCATACCAAATGCAGATGTGCAAACCATGATACGCGTTTCTCCTACCATCCATTTTTTTTGCTTTTTCTGTCTTTCATCTGCGCTTAAACCAGCATGGTAAAAGTCGGCACTTACTTTTTGAAGTTGTAAAAGTTCGGCAATATCTTTTGTTTGTTTTCGGGTATTACAATAAACGATACCTGCCCCTTTTACGTTATTTATGATTTCTAGGGTCTTGTTAATTTTATTGTCTACTTCAAAATAACTATACGAAAGTGCAGGACGTATATACGGCTGCCTAAAAATAGCATACGCTTTAAAAGATAATTTTTCAATGATGTCTGCTTCTACTTCTTTGGTTGCTGATGCTGTTAATGCAATGACAGGAACACCGGGAAGTTCATTTCTTAAAGCAGCAATGCGCAAATAAGGGGGCCTAAAATCGTAACCCCACTGTGCAATACAATGCGCTTCATCTACGGCAATGAGGGAAATATCAAGTGCTGGTAAATACTCTTTAAATAAATTGGATTCGATACGCTCAGGCGATAGGTATAAAAATTTATAAGCACCGCTTGTGCATGCTTGCAAGGTTTCTTTAACGGCCATAAAGCTCATGCCGCTATGAATAACAGCTGCTTCGACACCTTTTTCTTGTAAGTTGCTCACCTGGTCCTGCATCAAGGCAATTAAGGGGCTAATGACAAGGCACATGCCATCTTTTAAAAGTGCTGGAACCTGAAAGCAAATTGATTTTCCGCCCCCTGTAGGGAGTAGTGCCAAGACATCTTTGTCTGATACTACTGCATCAATTATACCTCCTTGTAAAGGCCTAAACTGGTTATGCCCCCAATATTTTTCTAGTATTTGTAGTGCAGTTGACATGAGGTGCTTAGCGTGTTACCCTTTTAAAATTAAGTCGGATAGAATTAATAGCCAGCACTACATCACTAAGTCCCATTACAAGTGCGCCAAACGTTGGATTTAAATATCCAAATGCGGCTACTGGAATCGCAACAATATTATAAGCGAATGCCCAAAATAAATTTTCTTTGATGGTAATGTATGTGTGTTTACCCAGTCCGAGAGCAAGGGGTAAATTTTTAATGCCATGGTTCATAAGTACTACTTGTGCACTTTGCATGGCTATTTGAGAAGCTTCACTTAATGAAACGCCAACAGTTGCTTTGGCTAGCGCTGGCGCATCATTAATCCCATCACCCACCATGACAGTAGGCATTTGAAGGCTTAAGGCGCCAATTTTATCTAGTTTATTTGCAGGTGTTTGCTCATAATAAAACTGTGTAATACCAAGTTCATTGGCAACGAGTGCGCATTTTTCTTTTTTATCACCGCTTAATAAAATGGGTTGTAGGCCCATGCGTTTTAGTGTTGCAATCACTTCTTTAGCTTCTGGTCTAATTTCATCTGCCACGTCAATATAGCCTAATAAAATATTATTTTTTAAAACGTAAACATTGTGGCTATGGTCTGTGGTATGTTGTGTTGCTACTTTAAATGATCCCGCTATGTAAGTATTGCCTTCTTTGTCAGTGGCAAACATGCCAAGTCCTTTTTGCTCTTCTACTTTTTGCCACCTGATATCTTCTTTTGTTTTCCATGCTGCTGCAATTGCATTTGCAATAGGGTGATTGGCATATTTTTCTAGTGAAAAAGCAATTTGCTTAAAGCTTGTTTCATCAATACTTGCAGTAGGAGACAACGTAAAATTAGTAACCGTAAATTTTCCAGTAGTAAGCGTTCCCGTTTTATCAAACACTACTTGCTTGATACTTTTAAATATCTCTAAACTTCTTGCATTTTTAAATAGCACACCATTTCGAGCGGCCCTGCCAAGCCCAACGGCAATGGCAGCAGGCGTTGCGAGGCCCATGGCGCAAGGGCAAGAAATCACGAGTACGGCTATACCTCTAAGTAATGAACTGCTAAACGGCAGGGAAGCAAAAAAATAATTTCCTACAATAGTTAGTAATGCAATACCAATAACAGTAGGTACAAAAATGGCGCTTATTTTATCTGCCAGTTGTTGAACGGGCGGCTTTTCTGTTTGTGCTTGTTTTACAAGTTGTAAAATATTAGCAAGCACTGTATTTTCTCCAACAGCAGTGATATATGCTTTGATGGTGCCTGATTCCACCATACTACCTCCAATAAGTAGGTCGTTCATTTTTTTAATTATAGGTACGCTTTCTCCAGAAATAATGGACTCGTTAATGCTGGCTTCACCCCATAAAATTTTGCAATCCATGGGTACCGTTTCTCCATTTTTGATCAGTACAATATCGCCTACTTTTAAACTGGTATTTTCGACAGGAAAAATAAGTTCTTGGTGGTTTTCATCAAAAGCAATGAGGTTGGCCATTGTCTTTTGAGAGACTGCTAATTTTTTTAAAGCAGCTTGTGTTGTTTGTACCGATCTATCTTCAAGCCAATTACCCAAAAAAACGAGGGTTAAAATAGTGGCCGTAGTTTCGTAAAATAAATAATTTTCGGCTTCTCCTATAATAGTACCATACAAACTATAGCCAAATGCAGCAAGCGCGCCAAGCGCTACAAGCACATTCATATTAGGAACCCCTTTGGATAAACTTAATACGGCACTTTTTCCAAAATAGCCCATGCCAACAATAAATACGGGGATGGTTAAGCCTAGTTGAACATATGGATTCATGAGTACATGGATATGTACGCCAGGAATCATGTGTAGCATAAGGGGCGCTGTAAAAACAAAACAAAACCAAAAGCGTTGTAGCGGCGTCCTAAATATATTTTTTGATTTTTTTGCGGCATCTACACCCTCTCCTTCTACCTCATAACCAAGTGCTTCTATTTCTTTTTGTATATTTTGTTTATTGGTATTTGCTGGTGCATTAAAACTTAATTCCCCGCCCATGAAATTTACCTTTACTTCCTCCATACCGAGGCCTGTAACTACCTTGTCTACACTAAGTGCGCAGTTGGTACAGCTCATGCCTTTTACCTTCCAATTCACTTTTTCCATACGACTTAATTTGCTACAAAGTTACTTCATTCGGAGGCCTTTGTTTGTATATTTGTTTGATGGAGCAAAATTTCACCTTAGACCAAATACATGAAGTGGCAGCTGCCGCTTGGGCCGAAGGAAAGGATACGCCAATTTGGGCTTTTTATGCACCCATGGGTACAGGTAAAACCACGTTTATCCATGCGCTTTGTAAAATGCTTGGTGTGCAGGATGCGGTGAGTAGTCCAACTTTTGCCATCGTAAATGAATACCAGTATCAGGGAGGCGCTCTATTTCATATGGACTGGTACCGCCTTGGATCTTTGGAGGAGGCTGTTAGGGCTGGTATTGACGAACATTTGCACAGTGGCGATATTTGTTTGATTGAATGGCCCGAAAATGTACCAGCCTTGTTAACGGGTCCTGTTTTTGAGATTCGGTTATCACGGGTAGATGAACAAACGAGACATATTTATTCTGCCGTAATATCTTAACTTTATAAGTAACCCAGCTAGATACTAGCAAATACAAATAATTATGGCTACTAGTAAACCAACTATTTCTACTTCTTTTTTATACGAAACCCTCGAAGAAACATTAGACATCAAACCACATGGCGCCAAATTGCATATTGGTATTCCAAAGGAAACGGCGTTTCAAGAAAATCGAATTGCACTTTCTCCGGAAGCCGTTGGTGTTTTGGTTTCCAATGGCAATGAAGTTTCTATTGAACATCTGGCGGGGGAGGGAAGTCATTACTCCGATGCAGATTATAGCGAAGCGGGGGCAAGAATTGTTTTTGACAGACATGAAATTTATAAGTGTCCGATTCTTGTAAAAAGTGCGCCCATTGTTTCTGAAGATTTACCCTTATTACAACTCAATCAAATTATTATTTCTCCCATCCATTATTCTGCATTGCAACAAGCGGATATTCAAAAAATGATGGAGAAAAAAATTACGGCTTTAAGTTTCGAAAATTTTAAAGACGCTAGTGGTACCTATCCAATTGTGCGCAGTATGAGTGAAATAGCGGGTAGTGCCGTGATGCTTATTGCCGCACAATACCTAAGTAGTTTTAATAAAGGTAAAGGTGTGCTACTAGGAGGTATTAGTGGCATTCCGCCTACTAAAGTAGTTATTGTGGGTGCTGGTATTGTTGGTGAAAGTGCTACGCGTAATGCACTTGCATTAGGCGCATCTGTAAAAGTATTTGATAACGATGTGTACAAGCTTAAGCAATTACAAAATAATTTAGGGCAGCGCGTTTGGACTTCTGTCTTAGAGCCTAAAATTTTAGCGAAGCAATTAAAAACATGTGAAGTTGCGGTGGGTGCACTCAGCAATGAATATGGCAGAGCCCCTCTTGTTGTTACCGAAGAAATGGTTGCAGCCATGCGGCCCGGTAGTATTATTATCGATGTAGCCATTGATAGAGGTGGTTGTTTTGAAACCAGTGAACTTACAAGTCATGAAAAACCAACTTTTGTAAAACATGGTGTGATACATTATGGCGTACCTAATATTCCATCTGGTTTTGCAAGAACGGCAAGTCAAGCCATTAGCAATGTACTCATGCCACTTATGCTTACGATAAGTGATGAGGGTGGACTTGATGAAATGCTTTGGCATGATGTAAATGTGAGAGAGGGCATTTATTTATTTAAAGGCGCATTAACCGATTTTTATATCAGTCAAAAATTTGATTTAAAATACACGGACCTTAATTTATTGATTGCCAGTAGGCGCTAATCTTATCAATTGATCATCATGGAAAGAAGAAATTTTTTGAAGAAAAACATTTTATCTGGGGCTGCACTTGCTGCCGGTTCCTTACCTTTTATGGGTAAGGCTGTAGCTGCTACCCCTCAGGTATTGGCGTCAAAACCATTTACTGCGGATTATGCTTTTCATGATGGTATGTTTAGTGCGCATGCTGGTCCTGATTTTATTGAGCAAATTAAATTTGCACATAGTGTTGGATTTAGATCCATCGAAGACAATGGCATGATGTCTAGAACGCCAGTTATGCAACAAAAAATAGGTGATACACTGGCTAGCTTAAACATGCGTATGGGGGTGTTTGTGATTGCCTATGATAACTGGCCGCTACAAACTTCTTTAACAAGTGGCGATAAGCAGTGGCGTGAAAAATTTATAAAATATTGTAATGATGCTGTTGAAGTTGCCAAGCGTTGTAATGCTAAATGGATGACCGTAGTGCCTGGTAATTTTGATCGCAAACTTCCAATGGGTATTCAAACCGCTCGGGTAATAGAGTCGCTCAGGTATGGTGCCGATATTTTAGAAAAGCATAATTTAATCATGGTATTGGAGCCACTTAGTGATACGCCCGATTTGTTTTTAAGACATACCGATCAAACCTATTCGATTTGTAAAGCGGTTAATAGCCCATCTTGTAAAATTCTATTTGACATGTACCACATGCAAAGAAATGAAGGAAATATTATCGCTAACATTAATTTATGCTGGGACGAAATTGCTTATTTTCAAATAGGTGATAATCCGGGCCGTAACGAACCAGGAACCGGTGAAATGAATTACCAGAATTTATTCAAACATATTCACAATAAGGGTTTCAGGGGTATTTATGGTATGGAACATGGTAAAGCTGGTGGCGGAAAAGAAGGCGAAATCGCACTTATTAATGCGTACCGAAACGCAGATAATTTTACTGTGGGAAGCTAATTTTTCCCATGCTAAGTGTAGGTGATCCTGCAAGTGCTTCGTTGGCTAAAACCGCAAACAATACGGCTTCTTTTGCGTCTGGATGCACCCCCAATGTTTCTAAATTTTTAAAAGAAGCCCCCGGGCACATGTTTTGTAGCTGCTGCATAATATAGGCGTTGTGAATACCGCCACCACTTGCATAAATCACCATATTTTTAGTAGCATCACCTACCACTTTAATGATGCCATCGGCAATTACACGGGCGGTAATATAACTTAGTGATGCCACCATGTCTTGATGTGCCATTGAAACAATGCCGGCATTTTTTAAAGCGTCTGCAATAAAATCTAGGTTAAATAATTCCGGTCCAATTGTTTTAGGAAACCCTGCGCTAAAAAATGGATGCGCTAATACTTCGTTTATAAAGGCCTCGTTGATAATACCGGTATTTGCAATTTCACCGTTTGCATCGTAACTCAGGCCAGGATAATTTGCTTTCACATAACCATCAATGAGTGTATTAGCGGGACCAACATCTGTGCTTATAATATTTGTGGTTTGTCCGGCAGGCAAGTACGTAAAATTGGCAATACCGCCCATATTCAATAAGATTCTATTTTCGGTAGCACTAGAAAATAAAATTGTATCACCAAATAATGCAAGAGGTGCGCCTTCGCCACCAGCTGAAATATGCTTTTGTCTAAAATCACTTAAAGTTATAATGCCCGTTGCAGCACTTAATATATCACCATCTCCAATTTGTAATGTAGCATTACCGAATTCGCTTGTAGGGTGCAAAAATTTTGGTGCATGGTAAATGGTTTGCCCATGGCTTGCAATTAAATCGATACTTGTAGTTGGAAGATGCCAACTTTCAAGTGCAGATAAAACCATAGTAGCGTGAACCCTTGCTAGATGGGCATGTAAGAGAGTTACGGCTTCTAAATCTACGGCTTTGATGGAAAAAATTTTTCGAATGGCAGTTTTAAAATCTTCGGTATAAGGTATGGTTGTATAATGGGTAACACTAAGTTTGGTATGATTACCACTTCCTGAAATTTTACAAACAGCAATATCAAGTCCATCTAGTGAAGTGCCACTCATGAGTCCAATAATGGTTCTTTCATGGCTACCTGCAATTTGGTAAAGCGCTTTGATATTTGGATTCATGCTTATTTGTACTTTTTGATATCTATCACTTCATCACAAAAATGATATTCTGCTTTATCATTACTACTTACAATCACCAATTTATCTGCTGCATAGTTTTGAATCAGCGATTGGTAAAGTATATAACCAGTTTCATCTAAATTGGTACACGGCTCGTCTAAAAATAAAACAGGTACATCTGAAAAAATAGCTTGTGCTAATTTTATACGCTGTTTCATGCCACTTGAAAAATACCTGATTTGTTTATTGGCAGCAGTCGTTAATCCTATTATTTCTAATGCCGTATCTGGTGTGATGCCGGGCATAAAACATTTAAAGCTTTGGTGAAAAACTAAAAATTCCAGCGCCGTCATTTCTTCTATAAGTGTGAGGTAAGGAGCGCAAATACTAAGGCTAGTAAAAGCATTTTCTGGAAGTATCTCTTGTCCGGCTATGCTGTATTTGATAGTTCCTTCAGATAATACAGTGCTACCTGCAATAGTTTGAAGTAGTGTGCTTTTACCAGCGCCATTTGGCCCAGTAATAGCATATTTTTTACCTGCTTGAAATGTATAGGAGAGTCCGCGAAAAATCCATTCCCGATTGTATTTTTTTCCGATTTGCTCGAGTTGGATGTGCATGGTATTAATCTTCTTCGCTTGCGCCTTTTACAAATCTTTTGATGATACCGCGTCCGCTTTCTCTGATAAAAGTGACAATTTCATCGCGCTCATCGCTAGCTGGTAATTCTTCTTCGATAAATTCTAAGGCTTGTGTGGTGTTAAGTCCTTTATTAAAAATAATACGGTAGATATCTAAAATGTGATTGATTCTTTCTAATTCAAATCCCCTGCGTTTAAGTCCTACACTGTTTACCCCACCATAACTTAAAGGGTTGCGTACTGCTTTAATGTATGGAGGAATGTCTTTGCTTACAAGGCTACCTCCAGCAATATAAGAATGCTGGCCAATGGTTACAAATTGGTGCACTGCACTCACGCCTGCAATCCAAACCCAATCACCAAGTACAACGTGACCCGCTAATTGAACGCTATTACTTAAAATACAGTTGTCGCCAATAACACAGTCATGTGCTACGTGCGAGTAGGCCATAATTAAACAGTTGTTACCCACTTTGGTTTTCCAACGATCGGTAGTACCTCTATTGATGGTTACAAATTCACGAATGGTCGTGTTGTCACCAATTTCTACGGTTGTTTTTTCGCCATCAAATTTTAAATCTTGTGGTACAGCGCCAAGTACAGCTCCTGGAAATATTCTGCAATTTTTTCCAATACGTGTTCCATCCATGATGGTTACATTACTTCCAATCCATGTACCCTCTCCAATTTGAACATCACCGTGGATAACGGTAAATGGATCAATTTTTGCGTTGGGGGCAACTTTTGCATTAGGATCTATATAGGTATATGGATGTGTCATGTGTTTGTTTTAAAGTGCTTCGGATCTTTTAACCACTTGCGCAACAAGGTCTGCTTCGGTAGCTACTTTTCCGCCTACATAAACGGTGCCACGCATTTCGCAGATACCTCTTCTGATAGGCCCCGTAAATTCTAATTTTAAAACCATGGTATCACCAGGTCTTACCATTTGTTTGAATTTACAATTATCTATTTTTAAAAAGTAAGTATCGTATAGTCCTTCTGGCATGGAGTTGATGCAAAGGATTCCGCCTGTTTGTGCGAGTGCTTCAATTTGCAACACACCTGGCATAACAGGATTACCTGGAAAGTGGCCCGGGAAAAACCATTCGTTAAAGGAAACATTTTTTACACCTACAATGTACGTGTCTGTTAATTCAATGATTTTATCTACAAGTAAAAACGGATGTCTGTGGGGTAATGTTTTTTCTATTTGCACCAGTGATAGTACGGGTGGAATAGTAGGGTCATAAACCGGTACATCTTTAACGTGTTTATTTTTTTTGATGTACTGTTTAATTTTTTTAGCAAAAGCAACGTTACTGCTATGACCTGGTCTGTTCGCAATGATTCTTCCTTTGATAGGGTAGCCAATGAGTGCTAGGTCACCAATAATATCTAGTAGCTTGTGTCTTGCAGGTTCGTTTGGAAAACGGAGTTCTAAATTATTTAAATAGCCTTCGCTTTTTACTTCAATTTTTTCGCGCTTGAATACTTTTGCAAGCCTCGTCATTTCATCATCAGTAACTGGCCTGTCTACTACTACAATGGCGTTGTTAATATCACCACCTTTGATTAAATCGTTATCTAGTAAGGCTTCCAGCTCGTGTAAAAAACAAAACGTACGACAAGGTGCAATTTCTGTTCTAAAATCTTTGATGGTTTTTAAACCCGCGTGTTGCGTTCCTAATACCGGACTATTAAAATCGATAAGTGTTGTGATTTGATAATCAAGCGCTGGTAACACCACCATTTCTACACGCTTATCTTCGTCGTAATGAAAAATGTTTTCATCGATGCTATACCACTGTTTGGTTGCATCTTGTTCTAGTACACCTGCTTTATCGATAAGCTCAATAAATGGAGTCGAGCTACCATCTACAATAGGAATTTCTGGACCGTTTACTTGGATGAGTACATTGTCTACACCCATGCCCACAAGTGCTGCTAAAATATGTTCGACAGTGCTAATTTTTGCATCGCCAACTTGCAAAGTAGTTCCCCTGCTAGTATCTGTTACCAAGTCACAATCGGCCTTGATAATAGGCTGTCCTTCTAAGTCGGTTCTTTGAAATTGAAATCCAAAACCTGGGTTGGCAGGTTTAAGGGTCATGTCTACAAGTGCGCCTGTATGTAATCCAGTTCCGCTGATACCAATAGAGCTTGCTAGGGTATGTTGCTTGTCTGGGTTAAAATGTTGGTCCATGCTAGAATGTTAATTTCGATAAAATCTAGCGCAAAAATATGATTTATGGGTGGTTAAACCACTGTTTTGGTCTATTTAGACCTATTTTGAAGCAATTGTGTCACTAATTTTTCCAATTCTTTAACCCTTTTTTCCAATTCTGGTAGTTGTCTGGTGTAAACCTGGGTTTTTAATGACTGTTTGGCGTCTTCGGCTGGGAAGCCTGCGTAGGATTTTCCTTCACCGTCTAAATTTTTGGTGACACCAGCACCACCCGCTATTTTAACGCCGTTTGCAATGGTTAAATGTCCTGCAATACCTGCCTGTCCGCCAATCATAATTTTTTGCCCTAATTTGGTGCTGCCACTAATGCCGGTTTGTGCGGCAATCACTGTTTGGCTACCTATTTCTACATTATGGGCAATTTGAATGAGGTTATCGAGTTTCACGCCTTTTTTAATGATAGTAGAACCCATTGTGGCCCTATCAATTGCGGTATTTGCCCCAATTTCTACCTGATCTTCAATAATTACATTGCCAATTTGAGGTACTTTTTGATAGCTACCATCGGGTTGAGGTGCAAAGCCAAAGCCATCACTTCCAATCACGGTTCCGGCGTGAATGATCACATCATTTCCAATCACACAATCTTCATAAATTTTCACACCCGCATGTACCGTACTGTTGTTTCCTATAGAAACGTTTTCTGCAATATAAGCACCCGGAAAAATTTTGGTATTGTTTCCAATCGTTACATTTTCTCCTATGTATGCAAAGGCGCCCACAAAAACATCGGTGCCTAGCGAAGCAGTTGAAGCAATATGACTTGGTGTTTCAATACCTTTTTTTTGCTGGGCTTTTAAATTTTGGTACGTTGAAAGTAAGGTAGCAAAAGCGGTATACGCATCTTTAACACGCACCAGTGTAGCCGTTGTATTTTTTTGTAATTGTAAGTTTTCATTTACAATAAGAAGGGACGCTTTTGTCGTATATAAATAGTCTTCGTATTTAGGGTTGGCTAAAAAAGAAAGTTGCCCAGCTGTAGCTTCTTCTATTTTACCAAATGAAGTAACCGTGGTGTCCGGATTACCTTCGATGGTACCGGAAACGAGTAAGGCTATTTGTTGTGCAGTGAATTGCATGCTAGAAAATTATAGTAGTTGACAAATGTAATTTTTTTTAACGGCAGCAGATAAGTTTTGGTGAATTAAAGCATTGTCTATTGCAGAAATGTCTTTAATACTTCCATCTTTAAATAAAATATTGATGCGTTCGTCTTTAGTTTGGTAGAGTGTATTGGTGGCTTCTCCGGTGAAACAAACATAGTCAACCTCGGAAGGGTCTAATTCAAAAGCTGCCAAACTTTCTTTTTGTTTAGCTGCAATGGTATCTGGTAAAAAAGGTTCCGATTGAATGGTTGTTTTGTATAGCTTACGCGTTAAAAAACGGCTACATAAAAGTGACAAAACCTTGTCTGGATGTGCACTCCAACGCTTTATGGTATGCATAATATCATGGTCGTCTAACGCACAAAACTGCGCTAATGCAAATGAATCCATAACACCCGTAAATGCACCTAAAAAATAGTCCAGTGCCGACTGTGTTTGCATGGCAGGATCGGTGCTTGTATACAAACTGCGCGCGCGTTCTAAAATTTTAACCATCATTTTTTCGGCAGATAAAACTGTTTTATGCAGGTATACTTGCCAGTACATTTGCCTACGTGCTACTAAAAACTTTTCGACCGAATAAATTCCTTTTTCTTCAATCATAAGTTGACCATCTACCACGACGAGCATTTTTAAAATACGATCGTAACCAATCACGCCTTCGCTAACGCCGCAAAAAAAGCTATCTCTACTGAGGTAGTCCATGCGGTCCATATCGAGTTGTCCACTTATGAGCTGGTGTAAAAAAGGTTTGTGGTAAGCGCCCGTAAAAATTTCTATGGCGAGGGTGAGTTGACCATCAAATGCGGCGTTCATTTCGTGCATGATTTGAAGCGAGAGTGCTTCGTGGTGCACGCCTTTTACAACCACATGTTCGAGTGCATGGGAATAAGGCCCATGTCCAATATCATGTAATAAAATAGCCGCCTTCACTGCTATCTCTTCTTCTTCGGTAATTTCAGTGCCTTTGCTTCTTAATTCATTAACCGCGTTGCCCATTAAATGATAAGCGCCGAGTGAATGGTGAAATCTGGTATGCACGGCGCCCGGATACACGAGCTGACCCATAGCCATTTGGGTAATTCTTCTTAATCTTTGGTAATACGGATGGGCAAGAATTGAAAAAATCAGGGGATGATTGATGGTGATAAATCCGTACACCGGATCGTTGATGATTTTTCTTTTGGGTGCTGCCATGCCTGTTGTTAAATTGTTAAACTGCCACTTATTGGCTACTGCGAAAATACAAATAGAAGTTCGATAGCAAAGAATGAAATAGATTTACGGAGCGTTTTTTAACTAAATACCTTCAATTGATGCAATTAGGACGGATATTATGGGTTGATGATGAAGTAGATAGCTTGCAATCTCAACAAATCTTTTTAACACAAAAGGGCTACGAAGTAGTTACGTTTACCAATGGATATGACGCCATTGAATATTTGGGATCTAATGCTATTGATTTAGTGCTTTTGGATGAAACCATGCCCGGTTTGAGTGGCCTTGAAACACTGAGCCGCATTAAAATGGACCACCCGCATTTACCTGTTGTATTGATCACTAAAAACGAAACCGAAAACCTCATGAATGAGGCCATTGGAAGGCAAATCAGCGATTACCTGATTAAGCCCGTAAATCCAAATCAGGTGCTGCTGAGTCTTAAAAAAATAATGGACAAAAAAGACCTAGTAGCCGCTTCTACTACGGCCGCCTATCAACAAGAGTTTACCAAACTATTTATGCAGCTTCAGGAGAATCCGGATTTTCATGAGTGGATGGAAATTTATAAAAAACTGGTGTATTGGGAACTCGAAATGGAGAAATCGGATAGCCCAGAAATGCGTGAAATTTTACAAGCACAAAAAAAGGAGGCTAACGCTGCATTTTTTAAATTCATCAGTAAAAATTATGAGCGCTGGGTAGCGCCAGGTGCTGCACATGCACCCATTATGAGTCATCAATTGTTGCAGTTTAAAGTACTGCCCCATGTAGAAAAAGGAACGAGTACTTTTTTTATTTTAATTGACAATTTACGCTTTGATCAGTGGAAGGCCATTCAACCCATTTTTCAAGAATATTTTAGGGTGTTAGAAGAGGACACTTTTTACTCTATTTTACCTACGGCTACCCACTATTGTAGAAATGCTATTTTTTCCGGTTTGTTACCCATTGATATAGAAAAAAAGTTTAAGGAGGAGTGGAAAAATGACGATGATGAAGGGGGTAAAAATCTATTTGAAGAAACATTTATGCGGGCACATCTTGCCAAGTTAAAAAAAGATGACTTGCGCGTTGGCTATCATAAAATCGTGAACCATGCAGACGCACAACAGCTGCTAGCTAATATGCACAATTTATTGCAAAATGACCTGAGTGTTATTGTCTATAATTTTGTAGATATGCTAAGTCATGCAAGAACTGAAATGGAAGTTTTAAAAGAACTAGCAAGTGATGAATCTAGTTACCGAAGCCTTACCAAAAGCTGGTTTGAACACAGTCCTTTATTTCAAGCGCTCAAAAAAATTGCGGATAAAAAAATTAAAATTGTACTAGCCACAGACCATGGAAGTGTGCGCGTAAATACCCCTAATAAAATTGTGGGTGACAAACAAACCACGGCTAATTTACGCTACAAGCATGGTCGCAATTTAGACTATGATGCAAAAGATGTTTTAGCATTTAAAGATCCTACAAAAGCAGGCTTACCTGTGCCAACTGTAAACTCTAGTTATGTGTTTGCAAAGGAAGATGGATTTTTATGTTATCCCAATAATTACAACCACTTTGTGGGCTATTATAAAAATACTTTTCAACATGGGGGGATAAGTTTAGAAGAAATGATTGTACCGGTCATAAAAATGGTTCCAAAGGGCAATTAATGTGAATAAATACTTTTTTTGAAATCTTGTTATGGTGGAATAGTCGCTTACTTTTGTTAGAACAATTTTTGTTGTTATTGACTATGAAATACACACAAACCAATTTAGATAAGTTAGGCGATATTTTAGGAGAATCTGAATATGTGGTAAGGTATGAGCGTGGAACTTTTCAGAGTGGCTGGTGTTTATTGGAAGCCAAAAAAATTGTGGTCTTAAATAAGTTTTTAAATACAGAAGGACGGATTAATACTTTGCTTGAATTAATCCCACAATTAAATATCGAGTACGATAAATTAACACTCGAATCTCAAAAATTATACGAGTCGGTTTTAAAGCTAGCCATTAACGAAGTGGCTGCATAAAATTTGCAACACGGTACTTTAAATATTAATTTTTTAGGAACCGGAACAAGTAGTGGCGTACCCATGATTGGATGTCATTGTGATGTTTGCCGTTCCCAAGATCCTAAAGACAACCGTTTACGATCTAGCATTCTAGTTTCTTCTGGAACCACGAGGTTTGTAATTGATACCACCCCCGATTTTAGGTTCCAGATGCTCCGCTCAAAAACGGAGCATCTAGACGCTATCGTATATACCCACCCCCACAAAGACCATATTGCTGGCCTAGATGATATTAGGGCTTTTAATCATTTTTCTAAAAAGCCCATTGATATTTATGCGGGTGCTAATACCGAAGAAGCCATAAGGCGCGATTTTTATTATGCATTTACAGAAACCCGTTATCCGGGTGTGCCAGATTTAAATATAATAGGGATAGACCGTGATCCATTTATGGTGGGGGATATAAAAGTGCAGCCCATACATGTGGCACACCATAAAATGCCGGTACTTGGTTTTAGAATGGGCGATTTTACCTACATCACCGATGCCAATTATATTGAACCACAGGAGCAGGAAAAAATAAAAGGTTCTAAAGTGCTTGTGATTAATGCACTACGTAAACAAAAACACCTTTCTCATTTTACCTTATCAGAAGCCATAGAACTAGCCAATGCCCTTGAAATTCCGAGGGTTTATTTGACGCATATTTCTCATCAGTTGGGTAGTCATAAGGCTGTTTCAAATGAACTTCCCGCAAATATTTGTTTGGCTTATGACGGGCTTCAAATTAGCCTGTAGTTTGCTATGTGTCTGCATCCCATCCAAATAAACCGCGTACTTATTTTTATTTTTCTAAACCAGAAAGATGGGCTGCCTTTGTTTTGCTTGTTATGATTGGTATGGTGTTGGTACTTCCAAAATTTTTATGGCAGCAAAAGCCAGACTTGCTCATACCACTGGCGCTCGAACAGTTTGGTATTGATACGATGTATATGCGTGATGCATTTGTAGAGGTTGCGGCTCATAAGGCGCCTTTTGTTTTTGACCCCAACACGGCTTCTGTAGCCACGCTTCAATCACTTGGCTTTAGTGTAAAGCTGGCCTCTACACTCGATCATTACCGCACAAAAGGAGGGTATATTAAATCTGGTCAAGACCTATTTAAAATATGGGGCATGCCGCCTGACTTAGCCACCCGTTTGGCGCCTTATGTTCGCACCTCCATTAAAAACACCGCATCCAAGCCATGGGCTACGGCCTACAAGCCAGCTTATACGCAGGCCGCTCCTATTGATATTAATACCGCGTCTGTGCAAGAATTTGAGGCGCTTAAGGGCATTGGCCCAGTTTTGGCGGCCCGGATTGTTGGATTTCGGGAAAAACAGGGTGGTTTTGTGAAAGTTCAAGACATTTTACAGGTATATGGCGTAAAAGATAGCCTACTACAGGCGCTTACACCTTATTTGCGCCTTGATGTGGGCCGTGTGCCAAAGTCTAATTTAAACCAGGCATCAGTGCTGCAGTTGGTACAAAAAGCTGGTTTACAAGTAGTTGTGGCGCAGGCAATTGTGCGGTGGCGACAACAAAATGGAGCTTTTCCAAACTTTGAAGCACTGGAAAATTTTGAAGGCCTTAGCGCGGCCAGTATGGCCGCGCTAAGGCGGCTCTTTTTCATCGCATAAAGCGGTTAAAGCTGCTTGGGCTGGGCGCACCAAAAAAAATCAAAAAAACTTGTTAATTTCTAAAAATTGTGTAGTATTGACATTCAAAATGAGGCCTAAACACCCCATTTTTTCAAAAAAGTCTCTTTTCGATTGCTTGCTTATATTAAGGTCTCACCAAAAGTGAGACCTTTTTTTGTCCGTATCTTTTTCAAAAAACCTTACGAATGATTGTTCGTTTTGGTCTACAACTTAATCTTCACTTTTTATTTGAGGCTCTCTCAAGCTAACCGGCTTCACATACTTTTTACGCATGCGCATATTGAGTAGTTCAACACTAAATGAAAATGCCATCGCAAAATAAACGTAGTTTTTTAAATGCATTTCATGCGCATTTTTTGGATCCCAACCTTCTACAATTAATACGAGGCCAATCATCACTAAAAACGAAAGAGCCAACATTTTTAGTGTAGGGTGTTTGTGAATGAAACTTGAAATATGGGTGCTAAATAAAAACATAACAATCATAGCAATAACAACAGCGGCAATCATAATTTCTATATGCTTTGCTGTACCACCTGCCGTAATGATACTGTCAAAACTAAATACCATATCAATTAAAATGATTTGAAAAATGGCAGTAGAAAAGGCTAGTGGCTTTGAGGCAATACCCGCTGCTTCATCTGCTTCACCTTCTAATTTTTGGTGAATTTCTTTTACTGTTTTATAGAGTAAAAATAAACCACCCGCAAGCATTACAATACTGGCAATATCTAAATCATTGCCAAATAAACGAAGTACTGTGATGCCTTTTTGTGCAAGTAACCAGCTTAGTCCAAATAAAAGTGCACAGCGCGTTAATATACCCATCGCCATCCAAATAAGTCTGGCTCTTTTTTGTTTTTCTTTTGGTAAACGGTTCATGATAATGCTCACAAAAATGACATTATCAATACCTAGTACTATTTCTAAAATAACGAGTACTAAAAAACTAATCAAACTCTCTGACGTGAATAAATATTCCATTTTTATACCTTATAATTTTGAGCAAATATTTTTTACAATGCCAGGTCCTTCATATACAAATCCGGTCCATACCTGAACGAGTGTAGCGCCAGCATTTAATGTATTGGTAGCGTCTTCGGCTGTAAAAATTCCACCACTTGCAATGATTGGAATTTGTCCGTTTAATCCTTTTGCTAAATAGCGTACCACATCGGTGGATCTATTGGTTAGCGGCTTGCCAGATAGGCCGCCCATGCCAATGGCTTCTATTTTTTTCTCGTTGGTATACAAACCACGCCTATCAATTGTGGTGTTGGTAGCAACAAGTCCATCTAATTGTAATTCGGTACTGAGTGCAATGATATCATCTAGTTGTGCTTCTGTTAAATCGGGGGCAATTTTTAACAGGATGGGTTTTGGCGAATTTTTTGTCGCATTTATTTTTTGCAAATTTGACAAGATCTCATGTAGCGCTTCTTTATCTTGAAGTGCACGAAGGCCGGGCGTATTTGGTGAACTTACATTCACCACAAAATAATCGACCACATCAAATAATTTTTCAAAACAAATCTGGTAATCTTTCCAAGCATCTTCGTTGGCGGTCATTTTATTTTTTCCAATATTGCCACCTACAATGAGTTTGCTATTGGGGTTCTGGTTGCGCCATGCCGCAACGCGCGCAGCAACCACATCTGCACCATCATTATTAAAACCCATTCTATTAATGAGGGCCCTATCTTTTGGTAATCTAAATAAGCGTGGTTTTGGGTTGCCATCTTGCGCAACTGGCGTAACGGTACCAATTTCTACGGCACCAAAACCAAGAATTTCTAGTTCATGTAAGTAAAGCGCATTTTTATCAAATCCGGCGCCTAGGCCAATTGGATTTGTAAAGGAAAGTCCAAACACTGTTTTTGTAAGTGTTGGATTTGAAACGCCAAAACTTTGTGTTAGCCATTTTTTGATCCAGGAAATACCGCAAAGCCGCTTGAGCCAGTTCATTGAAAAATAATGTACGGCTTCTGGAGGGAAGCAAAACAAGAGGTTTCTTAATAGGCGGTAGATCATAACCCCGCAAAGATAGGTTTGTACGCCCAAAGAAGAATTTAGTTGCATAAACAACTTTTTATAAAAAATCACTACATTTGAGGGGTAAATAATTAGCCATGCAAGAAGCTTACATTGTAGCCGGATTTAGAACAGCCGTAACAAAAAGTAAAAGAGGCGGTTTTCGTTTTTTTAGACCCGATGATTTAGCCGTTCAACTCATTCAAGGACTCATGAAAACCTTGCCTGCATTACCTGCAGCGCGTGTAGATGACGTTATTGTTGGAAACGCCGTACCCGAAGCGGAACAGGGTTTGCAATTTGGTCGCATGATTTCTGCAAGAGCCCTTGGCGTAGATGTAGCGGGTATTACCATTAATAGATACTGTGCGAGTGGACTTGAAAGTATTGCGATGGCTACCGCAAAAATCAGATCCGGTATGGCCGATTGCATTATTGCTGGCGGAACAGAGAGCATGAGTTTGGTGCCAACAGCTGGATGGAAAACAGTGCCTTCTTATGAAATTGCCAACAACGATCCAGATTATTATTTAAGTATGGGATTAACTGCCGAAGCAGTTGCCAAAGAATATACGATTTCAAGAGCTGACCAAGATGCTTTTGCATATGCATCGCACCAAAAAGCAATGACTGCACAACAAGAAAATTATTTCAAGGATGGTATTTTGCCTATCACGGTAGAAGAAGTGTATGTCAATGAAAAAGGCAAAAAAGCCACGCGTTCTTATGTGGTCGATTCTGACGATGGTGTGCGCGCAGACACAAGTATCGAAGCACTTGCAAAATTAAAACCTGCTTTTGCGGTGGATGGAAGCGTAACTGCTGGTAATTCGTCACAAACCAGTGATGGCGCTGCTTTTGTGGTAGTGATGTCTGAAAAAATGATGCTCGAATTAGGACTTGTTCCGATCGGACGATTGGTCAATGTTGCAGTTGCTGGTGTGCATCCGCGCATCATGGGTATTGGTCCGGTAGCGGCTATTCCAAAAGTATTGCGTCAAGCAAATATGAACATGCAAGACATTGATTTAATTGAACTCAACGAAGCCTTTGCTGCACAATCTTTAGCTGTTATTAGACAACTAGATTTAGATACCAATAAAGTAAATATTAATGGTGGCGCCATTGCACTGGGTCATCCACTGGGTTGCACAGGCGCTAAATTAACGGTGCAAACACTGCATGATTTAAAAAGGTTACATAAAAAATATTCGATGGTCTCCGCTTGTGTTGGTGGCGGTCAGGGTATTGCAGGCATTATTGAAAATCTGTAATTACAAATATTTTCCAACAATCGGCATTCTTCTACCTACACCAAATGCCTTTGGTGAAACGCGAATAATGGGGCAAAACTGATGGCGCTTGTATTCGTTGGTGTTTACCATTTTTAAAGTACGGTGTACAAGTTCATTGTTGTAACCCATAGCTATTATGGCCGAAGGGTTGGCACGTTTTTCGATGTACTGGTATAAAATTTGATCTAACACACTATAATCAGGTAAACTATCACTGTCTTTTTGATCTGGTCTTAACTCGGCACTTGGTGCTTTGGTCATAATATTTGTAGGAATAATTTCTTTTTCGCGGTTGATGTATTTGGCTAATTCATACACTTGCATTTTATAAAGGTCACCTAGTACGCCAAGACCACCAGCCATGTCTCCATATAAAGTTCCGTAGCCGGTAGCCAGTTCACTTTTGTTAGACGTATTGAGTAAAACGTAGCCCAATTTATTAGCAATCGCCATTAAAATATTTCCCCTAGATCTACTCTGAATATTTTCTTCGGCAAGTGAAAAAGGCATGCCGTTAAAAATAGGTGCTAGTGTTTCTAAAAAAGAATGGTACACATTTTTAATAGGTACTATATGGCAAGGATTATTTAAATTTTCACTTAATAATACAGCGTCTGCCACCGAGTGCTCCGTAGAAAATTCGGAAGGCATGAGTACTGCTAATACGTTCTGTGCACCCAGCGCATCAGTAGCAATAGCAAGGGTTACCGCCGAATCTATACCGCCCGAAGAACCTAGTATGGCTTTGGTAAAACCCATTTTTGTAAAATAATCTTTAATGCCAAGTACGAGTGCTTGATATATTTGATCGATGTTTAAATCTGCAACAAGTGTTGCTGGGTTTAATTCTTTATTGGGAACGCGACTTGCAGGTTCTATAATAGGCTCTTGAATAGTGCCATCATCATTGCAAGTGTAAAAAGAAAGTTCTGATCTAAACATGGGTAGCGAACCACATAAATTAGCGTCTTTATCAAATGCATAAGAGCCTCCATCAAAAACAATTTCTGTTTGACTACCTACTGCGTTGCAATAAAAAAGCGGAATTTTATATTTTAATACATTGGCCTTAATCGTTGCTTTTCTGTCTTCATCGTGGGTATAATCAAAAGGGGAAGCACTTAAATTGAGCATGATATCTGGCGACTGCTTCATGAGTTCGTCCATTGGACAAATGGTATAAAGTGGATTATCTCCGAGGTTCCAAATGTCTTCGCAAATGGTTACCGCTAATTTTTTTCCTTTAAATGGGATCACTTCCCAACTGCTAGCTGCTTCGAAATACCTGTTTTCATCAAATACATCGTAGGTAGGAAGTAATGTTTTATGAACTTCAGCTACAATTTTTTGTTCGTATAAGAAAAAGGCGGCGTTGAATAAATCTTTCCCTTTTTTACCCGGATTACGCGCTGGACTACCGATAAGCACGCCAATGGTGTCGGCCGCTTTTCTAATGGTATCAATGCTTTGGTAGCATTTGTTGATAAAATCGTCGAACTCAACAAAGTCGCGGGCAGGGTAGCCGCAAACACTCATTTCGCTAAATAAAATAAGATCGGCGCCTTCTTTTTTGGCAAGTTCTATGGCACACAGTATTTTCTCTGTGTTCTCTTCAAAATTTCCAATGTGGTAGTTCTGTTGCGCGATACTTATTTTCATAGGGATAACTGCGGTGGCTGCAAAGGTCAGTAACTTTTACATACCAAATACCACCTGCCTCATTTAAATCTTGTTTATTTTTTAACGAATTTAAGTAACATCTTTGTGTCAAATTTATTGCATGACCAAGTTTCTATCAGCCGCTGCCATTGTTATTTTACTAAGCTGTAATTCGTTTCAAAAAACACCAGACATTAGTGCTATTGAAGTGCCCCTTACAACGGTCCGGTACGAACAATCTTTTTTTGCAATCGACACCCTTCGTTTGGATGCTTCTTTGCAAAAACTAGCTGGACAACAACCATTATTTACACAAGATTTTTTATACAATATTTTGGCAACAACGCCAGAAACAGCAACGAAAGATGTACCTCAATTTATTAGTGCTTATCAATCGTTATACAAACAAGCCAGTAGTAAATTTTCTTCCATTCAAAAGCAAGAGCAAGCAATTAAAGAAGGCTTGAAATATATAAAATATTATTTTCCGGATTACAAGTTACCTACTAAACTGATAACATTTATTGGGCCCATCAATAGTTTTGGAAATATCATCACTATTGACGCACTCGCTATTGGACTTCAAATGTACCTTGGTAAAAATGATCCCATTTATTTATCTGAAGAAGGCCAAAGCCTTTATCCTATATATGTTTCAAGGCGTTTTGAGCCATCCTACATGGCCACCAATTGCATCAAAAATATACGCGATGATATGTTTCCTTTGCAAGATGCAGGTGCACCTCTTTGTGAACAAATGGTAGAAGCAGGAAAACGTTTGTATTTTTTAAAACAAGTACTACCTAGCGAGCAAGATAGTCTTGTAACAGGATATACGGCTGCGCAACTAGAAGGTTGTTATAAAAGGGAAAAAGATATTTGGTCGTTTTTTATTCAAAATAATTTACTCTACCAAAAAGACCCTTCTTTAATTGGTGATTACATGCAGGATGGCCCTAATACGGCCGTTTTTGGTGATGCATCTCCTGGATTTATAGGGCAGTTTGTTGGGTATAGAATTGTAGAAGCCTGGCTTCAAAAAAATAAAGAATTGCCACTCGATAAAGTGATGAAAACGCCTGCAAAAATAATTTTTGAACAGGCCAAATACAAGCCCTAGAAATAGGCGCTGAATAGAAGCCGATTAGTTTAATTTAGATGGCACAATCAGATCAAAACCTGGAATCGTAACTGTAAACAAGGTTTTGTTGTTTTCATTTTCCATTTCATAACTCCCCTGCATGCGACCAAGTTCCGATTTTAAGTTGCAGCCGCTGATGTATTGGTAACGGTCGGAAGGTTTGATAATGGGCTGAATACCAATCACACCCTCGCCATCTACTACTTTATGTTCGCCGCAGCTATCAAATATCTCCCAGTGCCTACGCAGCAGTTTAACATTAAAATGGTTGTGGTTTTCGATGGTAATGCGGTAGGCAAACATGAATTCGTTAGAAACGGCACTACTGTAGTCCGATTGGTAGAAAGTTTCTACACTTATTTCGATGCCTTCGGAAATCATGGATGTCATAGGTGGCCACTTTGACGTAAAAGTAAGGTTTCGGTTATTATTAGGCAAATAAACGGGCTTTTTGGGGGCGCTCAATCCCTTTTTTCCTTAATTTCGAGGCTTAATTAAAAGCGCAACCGAATCTTATGGCTGAAGTGATTTTAATGCCCCGCTTAAGTGATACAATGACCGAAGGTGTTATTGCAGCTTGGCACAAAAATGTGGGCGATGCGGTAAAAAAAGGTGATTTATTGGCTGAAATCGAAACAGATAAAGCAACCATGGAGCTTGAAAGCTACCAAGAGGGTGTTTTGTTACATATAGGAACTACAAAAGGAGGCAAATTGCAAGTCAATGATTTGCTTGCTATTATTGGTAAGGCTGGTGAGGATGTTGCTTCACTGATAGCATCTGTTGGAGCGGGTTCGCCTGCTACAGTAACTGCTACTGAGACTGCTCCTGCAGCAGCTTCAGCAACTGCAGCTCCCGCTGCAAGTGCTGCAATGGATGTGGCTGCAATGGAAGAAGTGGTGCTTATGCCACGCTTAAGCGATACCATGACAGAAGGTGTGATTGCAGGTTGGCAAAAAAATGTAGGAGATACGGTTAAAAAAGGAGACGTATTAGCAGATATCGAAACCGATAAGGCTTCCATGGAACTTGAAAGTTATAAAGATGGTATTTTATTATACCAAGGTGCTAAGGCAGGAGAGAAAATTTTAGTGAACGATTTACTTTGTGTGATTGGTGCTGCTGGTACTAATATTGATGCAATTGTTGCCGCTGTAAAAAGTAGTGCGGGTGCATCTGCGCCAGCTACTGCATCTGCTGTGGCTCCTTCAACACCAGCGCTAGTTGCTGCCCCAACACCTGCTGCACCTGCTGTTCAGGCGGTTGTTAATGAAGGTCGAATTTTTGCGAGCCCACTTGCCAAAAAAATGGCAGAAGAGCGTGGCATTGATTTAAAATATGTACAAGGAACCGGAGATAATGGACGTATCACTAAATATGATATAGACGGCTACACGCCAGTATCTGCTTCAGTTGCGGCCGGTACTCCAATAACGGGTGCTTCTGCTTCAGTAGCAGTTCAAGCTGCACACCCAGGTGTTGTGCATTTTGAAGACCAACCGGTTTCTCAAATGCGTAAAACAATTGCGCGCCGCTTAAGCGAAAGTTTATTTACGGCACCGCATTTTTACATCACCATGAGCATTGATATGGACGCCGCTGTTGCAGCGCGCGCAAAAATTAATGAAGTGGCACCGGTAAAAATTAGTTTCAATGATATGGTTGTTAAAGCAACAGCACTTTCATTAAAACAACATCCAAAAATTAATAGCAGTTGGCTCGGTGATTCTATTCGCACCAACCATCATGTAAATATTGGCATTGCTGTTGCGGTAGACGAAGGTTTACTCGTTCCAGTTGTACGTTTTGCAGATACCAAATCACTCAGTGAAATTGGTGTTGCAGTAAAAGGTTTTGCGCAAAAAGCAAAAGACAAAAAACTACAACCTTCAGATTGGGAAGGCAGCACATTTACCATTTCTAACTTAGGTATGTTTGGCGTAGATGAATTTACAGCCATCATCAATCCTCCAGATGCATGTATACTTGCAGTAGGTGGTATTGCACAAGTGGCGGTTGTAAAAAATGGACAAGTAGTGCCTGGTAACGTAATGAAAGTAACCCTCAGTTGCGACCACCGCGTTGTGGATGGTGCAGCCGGAGCAGCTTTCTTACAAACCCTTAAGTCTCTGTTAGAAGAGCCTTTAAGAATGCTCGTGTAACTGTTTCACTCATTATTTAATCCATATCACATCCAATGGGTGCGCCTGGTGCAATTTCTTTGTGCTTTGGTAAACTTATTTCTTTCGGGTGCTCTATGCGTTCTATCAAATACGCGAAATGCGTTTTGTATTGATTTAATTTTACTTGTTCAACTGCCCATTTTTTTAGTGCGTTCAATTTTTCATGGCAAATAGATTTTACCATGTAATTACTTTGCTCTGATTGAGATACCCCTAAAAGCCAGGTTACTACCATTTGTTGTGTTTGTAATCCTACGGCTTCCTGTAATCCTTTCCCTAAAGGTTTTTGATAGGTTTCTGCAACCACTGCATCGATGAGTTCTGCAAATCCAATGCTTTCACCTCTGGCTTTATTGATGGTTAAACGATTGGCTCTTTCAGGATTAAATAAAAACGCGAGTTCAAAGTCGGCGAGTGCTTCTGCGGCAGAAAGTGGATCAAAACTCATGCCTGTTCTTTTTGCAAAAAGTTCGCCACTATAATACAAAGGGGGCCTTGGTGGAATTTGTGCAACAATAAATTCTGGTAATGTTAAGGTAGTAGGAGATAAGCAAGCTACCGCAGCAGTCAATGCTTTTTGTTGCATCGCAAAAGGAACAAAGCTTGGTTTTTTTTGTTCGTCACCCCTGGTGCTATAACTATAATCGATACCGCCAATTAATTTGCAAACCGCTTCTAATTGATAGCGGTGATAATTATAAACAGGAACAAGTACGTCTTCGAGTGTAGCAAGTGGTGCGCCAATTCTAATTGTATTTTCAGAAAATTGGTTCAACGCTTTTGATCTAACATCAAGTGTATTTTTTAAACCAATAGTGGCGTCTTTTTCATTATCCCATAAATGCGCATTGGGGTGAAAGCCGCTCGCAGCCCGTGCGTCCGCGTCTGCAATAAATAAGAGTCCTTGTTTTGTATTTTCTGCTAATAAATTTTGAAGTGCATTATTTTCGCTCGTGGATGTAGAGAAATCTTGGTATCCATACATGATGGCTCTTTTGTCCCAGGCTCCAATTTCGTTGGTATACACTTTTGAAAAATCTATTTCGCCTTTTTCATTCACAAAAATATTTGGGTGCGGATAATCCATTACAGATGCTCTGTCATTAAAACTAGAAGCGTAGTTGTGTTGTAAGCCAAGGGTATGTCCAATTTCGTGCGCAGAAAGTTGACGTAAACGCTGAAGCGCTGCTTCTTTCATGGTGGCTGGAACGGGCTTTCCTGTTTCGTATGGTGCTAGTAATCCAGTAAATATTAAATAGTCTTGTCTAACCCGGAGTGACCCAAGTGTTACTTGACCCTTAATAATTTCTCCAGTGCGCGGGTCTGTTACGGTAGCGCCATAACTCCATCCTCTGGTAGAACGGTGCACCCAATTAATCATATTGTACCTGATGTCCATGGGGTCGCAACTATCAGGAAGTACTTTTACAATAAATGCATTTTTGTAGCCTGCTGCTTCAAAAGCTTGGTTCCACCAGCGGCCGCCTTCTAACAGCGCAGACCTAATCGGTTCTGGCGTGCCGTTGTCTAAATAATAAACAATGGGCGTAACGGGTTCGCTGACTTGTGCAGCAGGATCTTTTTTGGCGAGTCGATGTCTTGAAATAAATTTTTGTTCGATGGGGGTTGTAAAGTCAGAACTGTAATCATAATAAGAGATGCCAAAATATCCACTTCTAATATCATATTTTCTTATTTTGTACTGATTATCAGGAAGTTGAACAAATGAATAGTGTATCCGAAGCGTGATCGCTTCTGGTGAAGGCGTTACACTTGTTACAAATCTACCTGCATCTGCACCACCTGTAAATGTAATGCTCGCTTCAAATTCTGAATTGAGCGGGAAGTTTTTGGTATTATTAAAATACATCGCAGAACGGGGTTCGTTAAACGAATACGTTCCCTGACGCATAGCTTTAATTTTATCTGCTGCACCGTGTGTGTCTTTCACAAAAAAGGAGGTTGCGTCCACTAATAAATGACCCGTTTGTTCTTCTTCGATAACAAAAGAGGCAATGGTAGAACTTGCAAAAGATTCTTTTACGGCTCTTTTTTCATTTTTATCGACGCTACTTGCACGGTAGTCGTAATTGGGTTGAACCAGTAATATTTTTTTACCCACGCGCTCAAAAAATACAATTTTAGTATCTCCGATTTGTCCTCTGTCTAGCCCAATATCATTAGATCCTAAACCAGCCGGTAATGAATGAACGAATAAAAATTCTTGACCTAACTTATCAATGTCTAACCATATTTTTCCAGTTGCTTCGTCTATAAAAAAAGTGAAAAATCCAGATTGACGTTTCATGTTTTTTGTTTTTTCAAAAAAACTATTTGCTGTTTGTGCAAATAGGAACGAAGGAATTACAAGGATGATTAAAAAAAGAAAACGGCGCATGGTTTTATTTTTTGAGTTTTAATAACTAAAAGCTGCACTCCTTTAAAGATAGCAATAAAAAAATCCTGTTACGAATTGTAACAGGATTTTTTTTATGATCTGAACGAGTGTTCGATTATTCAATTAAGCGTTTGGCGTTTCTGTTGTTGCCGGCGCTTCAAAAAGCGTAGGTGCTACAACTGGCGCTGGTGCTGCAACTGGAGTGGCTACTTTTTTAGGAGCTACTTTTTTCACTACTTTTTTAGCTACTGGCTTTTTTGCAACAGCTTTTTTAGGCGCTACTTTTTTCACTGCTTTTTTAGCTACTGGTTTTTTTGCAGCAGCTTTTTTAGGCGCTACTTTTTTCACTGCTTTTTTAGCAGTTGGTTTTTTTGCAGCAGCTTTTTTAGGCGCTACTTTTTTCACTGCTTTTTTAGCAGTTGGTTTTTTTGCAACGGCTTTTTTAGGTGCTACTTTTTTCACTGCTTTTTTAGCAGTTGGTTTTTTTGCAGCGGCTTTTTTAGGCGCTACTTTCTTTACTGCTTTTTTTGCAGCGGCTTTTTTAGGCGCTACTTTCTTTACTGCTTTTTTTGCAGCGGCTTTTTTAGGCGCTACTTTCTTTACTGCTTTTTTAGCAGTTGGTTTTTTTGCAGCGGCTTTTTTAGGCGCTACTTTTTTTGCTTTTGCCATGGTATAGTTGTTTGTTTGGGTTAAAAGTTTGAGGCGTAAAGTTAAAATATATTTTGAGACTACATAAAAAATAATTTATTTAAAAACGCCCAGGGTATAAGCCCTGCTTTAATTTGATCAATTAGTATGTATCTTTGAAAAATGACAGCGCAACCCAACAGTCCAAAAAAAACACTCGTTGTAGGAGCTTCCGAAAATCCGGAGCGTTATAGTTATTTGGCTACAAAATTACTCGTAGCACATGGACATCCTGTTGCGTGTATAGGTCTTAAGCCTGGCCATATAGACGATACGCCCATTGTAACCGGTGAGCCCGTTTTAACGGAGATTCATACGATTACTTTGTATGTTAACCCTACTGCACAGCACGCATTAATACCGTATCTGTTTTCATTAAATCCGAGGCGTATTATATTTAATCCGGGCACAGAAAATGAAGCATTTACAATGGTGGCAAAGCAAAAAGGGATTGAAACCATGGATGCCTGCACGCTTGTGCTTTTAAATACCGGGCAGTATTAGTTAATTTATTGTTATCTGCTTAACCCCCACTCGCGCTCCAATTGGCCCGGTCTAGGGTTCTATACTGAACGGCTTCTGCAATATGTTCTGGTAAAATGTTTGGAGCACCCGCTAAATCTGCAATGGTTCTGCTCACTTTAATGATACGGTGGTAGGCCCTAGCACTTAAGTTTAATTTTTCCATGGCCGCTGCTAGCAAGGCTTTGCTGTTAGCACCAAGCGGGCAAAAATCAGCCAATTCTTTATTTGAAATTTGTGCGTTGGTATAGGTATTTGTACAACCCTGGTACCGCTTTTTTTGTATGTCCCTAGCTGCTAAAACCCTTTCTCTGATACTATTTGATTCTGAGGCCCGGGAGGTGCGGTCTAGTTCATGATGTGTTACGGGGGTTACTTCTACATGAAGGTCTATACGGTCGAGGAGTGGGCCCGATACCCGGTTTAAATATTTTTCTACGGCGCCCGCCGGACAGCTGCAGGTTTTTGTTGGATGGTTGAAGTAACCGCAAGGGCAGGGGTTCATGGATGCAATGAGCATGAAATTGGCTGGGTAAGTGAGTGACATGCTGGCTCTTGCAATGTTTACCATACGCTCTTCCATGGGTTGACGGAGTACTTCTAAAACGGATCTTTTAAATTCTGGTAATTCATCCAAAAACAAAACGCCATTATGGGCTAAAGAAATTTCTCCGGGTTGCGGATGACTGCCGCCGCCAATCATTGCAATGTCTGAAATGGTATGATGCGGCGATCTAAAAGGCCTTGTTTGCACCAAATAAGACCCTGCCGCTAATTTTCCAGCGACGCTATAAATTTGAGTTGTTTCTAGGGCTTCTGCTACATTAAGTGGAGGCAAAATACTAGGTAGCCTTTTGGCGAGCATGGTTTTTCCAGCGCCTGGTGGTCCAATTAAAATAACGTTGTGTGATCCAGCCGCCGCTATTTCTAGGGCCCGTTTAATATTATCCTGGCCACTCACTTCACTAAAATCAATGGTTGAAAGTGTAGGGTCTAGATTTAAAAAAGTTTCCGGATTAATTTGGTTTGTTGGGCGATACTGGCCCGAGGCAAAAAAGTTAACTACTTCTTGTAAATGCGCCACGCCATAAACGTTTAGGCCTTCTACCATGGAAGCTTCATTGGCATTGGCAGCGGGTAAAATAATACCAAGTGCATTTTCTTTTTTTGCGCGAATGGCCATGGCCAGTGCCCCTCTGATGGGATGAATGGTGCCGTCTAAACCCAGTTCACCCATGAGCATGTATCTATGAATTTGTGCTTCTTGTATGAGTTGGTCACTAGCTGCTAAAATGCCAATAGCAATAGGTAGGTCAAATGCAGAGCCCGTTTTTTTAATATCTGCTGGGGCTAAATTGATCACCACTTTAATGCGTGGCATACTAAAGCCATTTGATTTGATAGCGCTCTCTGTTCTTTGTAAACTTTCTTTAATGGCAATGTCAGGAAGGCCCACAATTTGATAGCCCTGACCCATGCTTACATTTACTTCTACAATAATAGTGATGGCATCAACGCCCATAACTGCGGCTCCCATTGTTTTTACAAGCATACAAACTCTTTGATACTTGTAGAAAGGTAAGGGCTATATAGCCTTATAAAAACGACACCGAATAAATACCTGAAATACTAACGGGATAAAAAATTTAGAGGTTTTGTAATAAATCCACCACACCTTCTCTTTTTAAAATGAGATAGCCAAGGCGGTCATCGCTAATACCTTCTTTTAATTGGTAATTAAAAACAAGCTCACCATCATTGATACTTGTTTCAAAATATTTGAATTGAATATTGGCATACTGTTTTAAGTTGTCGCCAATTTCGTAGAGGTGCGTTGATAATATAAACAACGAAGGTTTGATTTTGCGAAGGCCTTCAATTACAGCTGTGCTGCATTTCATGGCATCTTCTACATTGGTACCTTTAAAGAGTTCGTCAATCAAAATCAACCAATTTTTTCCATCATTAATTTTTTCGATGGTATTTTTTATGCGTTTTACTTCATTGTAAAAATAGCTTTCCCCTTTTATAATATTATCCATGACGTTGATGTTACTAAGGAGTCCATCAAATAAGGTAAGCTCCATTGTTTTTGCAGGAACGCCCATGCCTATATGTGCCAGGTAAACGCTAATGCCAACAGCCTTAATAAAAGTACTCTTGCCCGCCATATTGGCGCCCGTTAAAAACAAAAAGTTGCTGTCTTTTTCTAGTGTAATGTTATACGAAGTTGGCGTTATTAAAAGTGGATGGTAGCAGTTTGTTGCCGCTATACATGCAGTAGGCGCTGTCGTAAAATTTGGAAAGCAAAGATCTTGTGCTACAAATACGCGCGCCAAACTTTGGTAGGCATCCATGGCGCTGTATAAATCTATGAGATCGTAAAAATCTTGCTTGTGTCTCCTTCTAATTTGACCAGCAATACTTAAAATTTGTTGCGGTGTTGCTGTTTTTATATCCATTAAACGAAGCGATGCAAGTGCAGGCTTACTTAATTTTTTTTCGATGCTTTCGGTCCAGCTTGAGGCAATTGGATGCTGGTTATAGTCCAGTAAAAGTTGATGTACCGCAAACATCCCCTTCAAAAAATCTATACAGTGCGTGATGGTATATTTTGTAAGCGCATAATCTGGCGCATGAAATATTTTATACCAGTTACTATTAAAATAGGTGGGGTGCTGCGGGTAAGGGTCAAACTGTGTTTCGTAATATTTAGCCACCACCATAATGGTACCATTGGTAATACTAGAAGGCCAATTAGGTAATGTGTTGGCAAGGGCCTTAATGACAGCTTGTGCGTCTTTGATTTTTTCGATGCTACCAAGTGGATGTTCTACAAGGTATCGAAGCATTTCTTTGCCTCCAACCGTCCCCGTTTGATTGAGGTAATTAAATATAGACGCAGACTCATCGCTGTTAAAAATAGAGAGGTCATGAAGGGTATCTTTATCTACCTGCATAATTTAAGATCTGTTAAACTGAAGGCGCATGCCTGTCTTAGATTCATCAAATCCACCATTTCCATACACCATATGTCCATTTACAAAAGTTTTTGAAACAGTAGCTGGTTGCGTAAAACCTTCGAGTGGACTCCAGCCGCATTTGTATAGAATATTCTCTTTGGTAATGGTTTCAGGTGTATTTCTGTCAAGTAGCACTAAATCGGCGAAATAGCCTTCTCTGATATAGCCACGGTTGTTGATTTGAAAACAACGTGCAGGTGCATGGCTCATTTTTTCTACAACGCGCTCTATTGTAATTTTTTGCTCGGCCACATAATGAAGCATAAGACCTAGTCCGTGTTGCACGAGCGGAAGGCCAGCGTGCGCATGCATGTAATCTTCTTGTTTTTCGGCCCAGGTATGCGGCGCATGATCGGTGGCAATAATATCAAGGCGGTTATCCAGTAATCCTTCCCATAAAGCCGTTTTATTATGCGGTGCTTTAATGGCTGGATTGCATTTTATTTGATTGCCTAGCGGTCCATAGTCATCGGATGTGAAGTGCAAATGATGTACACATACTTCCGAAGTAATTCTTTTTTCTTCGAGGGGTAGCATATTGCTAAAGAGTTGCAATTCTTTAGCTGTGGTGATATGTAAAATATGAAGTCGTGTGCCAAATTTTTTGGCCATTTGTACCGCTCTAAAAGAAGATTCAAAACATACGTCCTCGTCTCTAATAATAGGGTGATCTGCAGCAGTTAATTTTCTATTTTCGGCAGCGGCAATTGCTAAATTTTGTTTAATGAGGCGCTCTTCTTCACAGTGTGTAGCAATCAAAACTTCAGACCCTTCAAATATTTTTTCTAATAAAATAGGGTTGTCAACTAGTAAATTGCCGGTAGAAGAACCCATAAATATTTTAACACCGCAGATATCATTTTTTTTATCGTTGGTCCTTAAAATTTCCTCTAAATTATCGTTAGACGTACCCATAAAAAATGAGTAGTTGGCAAGTGCATGGTTTTTTGCGATGTCATATTTTTGTTCCAGTAGCTCATGGGTAAACGCCGGTGGATTGGTATTAGGCATTTCCATAAAGGAGGTAACACCCCCGCGTACGGCAGCTTTTGCCTCGGTATAAATAGTTGCTTTGTGGGTAAGGCCGGGTTCCCTAAAATGTACTTGATCATCAATGACCCCAGGAATAAGTGTTTGGCCAGTGCCGTCAATTTCCTCGATACGCATGCTAGGATCGAGTTGTGGTCCAATTTTTTCGATACGCGTATCTCTAATCCATACGTCACCAATTGAAGTGGCGCCTTCGTTTACTATTGATACGTTTTTGATGACAATATTTTTCATAATCTTTTATTGAATGGTTGATGCACCGCTTAAGCGCCAACCTTAATCTTCTAAATGTATCGAAAATACAATCATTCTTGATTGCAATTTATCGAGCACATTGGAAAATTTAAGTCCACGATCTAGTTGATGTAAATTGGTAAGGCCGTAGCTAAATTTTATTTCTGGCGAAACGGTTACAAAAGGTAAATAAAAATTCAGACCAAGCCCTGCTTCTAATCCAAAATCAGCTGCGCGTAATTTTACCAAATCATCGGCGTTACGCGCTGTAGAATTGCTGGATAAATCAAAGTCAAATTTTGCACCACCTAAAATGTAGAGTCTAAAATTGCCAATACGATCGGAATTTAATTTAAAGTGAGCCGGAAGGCTTACTAGGGTTGAGGGTAAAATTTGTTGTTGTTGCGTTTGCTCGCCCGGCTTCACCGATTTTAATGTATAGTCGATGTATTTCGATCCGCCAATAATGAGTTGTGGATTGGCACGTAGTTCTATATGATCATTTATTTTGAGGGTTGCTAAAAGGCCCATGGTAATACCACCACTAGATGCAGGGTTTACATACATGATAGAATCAGAAGCTAAAAAAAGATCGGATTTGGTATGGTGTAAATAGCTGTTGTTGAAACCTAGTGTTAATCCAAAATAGTAAGGCAGGTCGTCTCTGTAAGAACGGTAAATTTCGCGCTGTGCATGTATACTGCTCACCGCGCAAAACAAAATGCCTAGGGTGGCTATTATTTTTTTCCGCAGTAAATAGTGCATATGCCAAATGTCAATTTCTTACTTGTAATAGATGTATAACCTACATTACCCATGATGTTTGTAAATGCATCTCCTTCTGGAAAAGCTTGCACACTATCATTTAAATATTGGTAGGCTTCTTTATTTTTTGCAACCATTTTACCAACGCCAGGCGCTACCAGGTTCATGTAAATAGTATAAAAGCCTTTAAATAAAAACTGTTTAGGTTTAGAGAATTCTAAAATAACGAGTTTGCCCCCTGGCTTTAACACGCGGTACATTTCTTGTAAGCCTATTTCTAGATGTTCAAAATTACGCACGCCAAATGCAACCGTTACGCCATCAAAATGGTTGTCATTAAATTTTATTTGCTCACTGTCTCCACTAATTAGATCAATCGAATTTTGTAGACCTAGGGCTGCAATTTTTTTTCTGCCTTCTGCAAGCATACCTTCAGAAATATCAATGCCCGTGATATGAGTAGGTCCAATAAGTTGATGTGTTAGTACGGCAACATCGCCAGTACCTGTGGCCACGTCTAAAATAATTTTAGGTTTCACTTCATTTAATGCATGAATTGCCTTTTTGCGCCAGCTTATGTCAATTCCTGCACTTAAAAAGCGGTTCAAAAAATCATATCTAAACGCGATGCTGTCAAACATGCTCGCCACCTGCTCCTTTTTAGTAAGCCCGCTTTGTTCATAGGGCACCACCTTATCATGTGCATACTTTCCCATAGGTTCCAAAGATACCAAATTATAGCCCTTTTAAGGGGCAATGTGGAGGCTTAAAAGCTTAAATACCCCGTTAATGTTTCGCAAAAATTCTTTTTCGAGCAATTCGCTCCCTTTTAAAGTGCGGCCGTATCTTCGTTCTAGCAAATGAAAGCAAGAATTTACAAGTCTACTGGAAGTTGGTATGTGGCCAAGGCTGAAACGGGCAAAATGTACAATGCGCGCATCAAAGGGGTGTTTAAAATAGGCGGACTTACCTCTACCAATCCTATTGCAGTAGGTGATGAAGTAGACATGCAAATTGAAGATGTACTTGAAGAATCGGCAATGATTGATACCATTTGTGACCGAAAAAATTATGTAGCGCGCGTGTCGCCGCACAACAAACACCAGCATCATATTATTGCAGCAAATCTCGATCAAAGTTTATTGTTTGCCACGCTAAAAGATCCTAAAACGTCACAAGGTTTTATTGACCGTTTTTTAATTTCTTGCGAAGCCTATCATATTCCGGCCATTATTGTTTTTAATAAATCTGATTTATACAAACAAAAAGAGCTCGATCATTTTGCACACCTGAAAAAAATTTATTCAAGCATTGGTTACCAGGTGATGCTTTGTAGTGTAGAAAAAAATAGTGGTGTACAAGAAATCGCTGCACTACTCGAGGGCAAAACAACTTTATTAAGTGGACATAGTGGCGTTGGTAAATCTACTTTTATCAATGCGGTGTTTCCAACCTTACAATTGCGTACACAAGAAGTGAGTGGATGGAGTGGTAAAGGGATGCATACCACCACTTTTGCAGAAATGTTTGACCTGCCTACAACGGGTGCTATCATTGATACGCCGGGTATTAGAGAGCTGGGGCTTGTAGATATTTCTAAACAAGAATTAGCACATTATTTTCCTGAAATGCGCGCGCAAATGGTTAATTGTCATTTTAATAATTGCATGCACATTGAGGAGCCTGGTTGCGCTGTTAAACAGGCGCTTGAAGAAGGAAAAATTGCAGCAGATCGTTATGTCAGTTATCTTAATATTTTAACCACCATGGACGCGGCGCATTAGTCTTTTTCATTACCTTAACACCCCACGCGGCGCATTAGTCCTATTTATACCATCCCGCATACTTCACATAATTTTCTGCGATTCTATTAATTTCAGATTCAATTGAAGTTGGTGAAACTTCTTTTACTTTTTTGGCGGGCACACCTGCGTAAATACTTCCTGCTTCTACAACCGTTCCTTCTAATACAACAGCACCTGCTGCAATAATGGAGTTGCTGTGGACTACGCAGCGGTCCATCACAATGGACCCCATGCCAATGAGTACATTGTCATGGATGGTGCATCCATGCACCATGGCGTTGTGTCCAATAGATACATTGTTACCAATGGTGGTGGGGTGCTTTTGGTAGGTGCAGTGTATAATGGCGCCGTCTTGTACATTAACGCGGTCGCCCATTTTTATAAAGTGAACATCACCTCTTACTACGGCATTAAACCAAAAACTGCATTCTTTTCCAGTGGTTACATCGCCAACGATGGTGGCGTTGGGTGCAATAAAGCAGTTTTCTCCAAAACTGGGTGATTTTCCTAAAACGGGAAGTATAACCGGCATCTTCTTTTTTAAACGAATGTAATAAAATTGTGTAAAGTGCGGTTCTTTAGTAATCCTTTACCTTTGTAGCACCTTAAACGCTATGAACAATCGTCAACTTTTTTTACAGCATGTAGCCCAAACTTCCACGGCACCACTGGGTATAGAAATGGTGGAGGCTGCGGGTATAACCCTCACCGATGTTGACGGAAAAACCTACACCGATTTTATTGCAGGATTTAGTGTTTGCAATATTGGACATAGCCATCCAGATGTTGTAAAAGCCGTGCAAGATCAGGCTGCAAAATATATGCACCTCATTGTGTACGGAGAGTTTATTGAAAGCCCGCAGGTGCAGTATGCGGCACTACTTGCGGGTCATTTACCCCCAAATTTAGACTGTGTTTATTTTACCAGCAGTGGCGCAGAAGCCACAGAAGGGGCACTTAAATTAGCCAAGCGTGTTACGGGTAAAACAAAAATACTTGCATGTAATAAAGCGTATCATGGCAGCACGCAAGGTGCGCTGAGTGTGATGGGTGATGAGTATTGGCGCAATGCATTTAGACCGCTCTTACCAGAAGTATATCATTTTAATTACAATGATGATGCACTTGTTGCAGCAATTGATAATACGGTAGCCTGTGTAATTGTAGAACCAGTGCAAGCCGAAAGTGGCGTTACACCTGGACGCAAACAGTGGCTTGCTGCTATTCGTAAAAAATGCGATGCGCACTGTGTGCTACTTATTTTTGATGAAATACAATCTGGCTTTGGCCGCACGGGTACACTCTTTGCGTTTGAACAAATGGGTGTGGTGCCCGATGTTTTACTCGTAGGTAAAGCACTTGGTGGTGGTATGCCGCTTGGTGCTTTTATTTCGGGTCATAAACTCATGCGTACTTTAACGGTGGCGCCGGTGCTTGGACATATCACCACATTTGGTGGACATCCGGTAAGTTGTGCGGCAGGAAAAAAAGCATTAGAAATTTTATTGGAAGAAAAATACATGGACACCGTTGCTGCAAAAAGTGAACTTCTACAATCTTTATTAGTGCATCCTGCCATACTTAAAATGCAGGGCATTGGACTTTGGTTTTCTTTGCAATTTTCATCAGATATGCGCGCACAAAAAGTGGCGCATGCCTGCGTACAAAACGGCGTCATTACCGATTGGTTTTTATTTGCACCCGACTGCATTCGAGTAGCACCTCCACTTATTATTACAGAAACTGAAATACGCGCGGCCTGCCGTATTATTTTAGCATCTATTGATCAGGTGCTTTTGGAGCATCCGGAGCTGGCCTAGGTCCGTTGTTATTTGGATTGTTGGGTCTTGGACCGTTGTTAGGTCCGCGATTAGGGCGAGGTCCGTTATTATTAGGTCCACGATCAGGCCTTGGTCCGTTATTGTTTGGTCTTGGACCATTGTTATTAGGTCTATTGTTATTGTTCGGTCCACGATTGTCTCCTCTGTTATCTCTTCTTCTCTTATCGTTTCTTTCTAATGTGCGTAAACTAATTTGTCCTACCACATCCGCAAAAGCAGGTTCTACTTCTTTTGGTTTGCTGCTCGTAACTTCTACTGCTTGCAACTCGTCCACTTTAACACCTTGCTGATTGAGGCGTTTAATTTCTTTTACGCGCTGTATGGTAAGTGGGTAATGTTTAGAATTATTTGGTAAGATATACCACATTAAATTTTTAAAAATATCTTTTTTAATGAGGTGCGCTGTTCCCATAGCAGTATCAAGTGCATCTGCATAATCAGGGAAATTTTGAAGTGCATCTAAATAGGTATCGAGTTCGAAATTCAAACAACATTTAAGTCTACCGCACTGTCCACTTAATTTGGTTTGGTTGATTGATAAATTTTGGTAACGAGCAGCTGTGGTGTTAACGCTTTTAAAATCGTGTAACCAAGTGCTACAACAAAGTTCTCTACCACAAGATCCAATGCCACCAAGCTTTGCAGCTTCTTGTCTGATACCAATTTGACGCATTTCCACTTTAAATTTAAAGTCTGTGGCGTACATTTTTATGAGTTCTCTAAAATCCACACGGTCATCTGCGGTATAAAAGAAAGTTGCTTTTTTACCATCTGCCTGAATTTCAACTTCGCTTAATTTCATTTGTAATTTAAGCTCCATGGCCATGGCTCTACTTCTAGCTAAAATATCTTTTTCGCGACCTTTGCTAATATGAAAAGCTTCGATATCTCTTTCGGTGGCGCGGCGAATAATTTTTTTAATTTCTGGGCTGGTTTCTTCCAACTTATTTTTCTTAAGCTGCATGCGCACGAGTTCTCCAGTAAGGCTTACTTCACCTACGTCAAAACCACTCACACCTTCTAGTGTAACGTAGTCTCCTTTTTCAAAAAATTGAAGGGTAGCGTTTCTAAAATATTCTTTCCGGCTGCCTTGTTTGAAGATTACTTCAACAATTTTACAGCTACTTTCGGGGTCGCTAAAAGGAAGGTTTAATAGCCAATCATGTACGTTTAAACGGTTACAGCCACCGGTGCTACAGCCGCCATTACTTTGGCAACCACCAGGTTTGCTTGTTCCACAAGATCCACAGCCCATATTATATAGTTATACTATTAATTAATAATTGATTGATAAACAGTTAGTTATAGTTTATCTAATCGTAACATGGCTGTTAAGCACATGCTAATCATTCAAAATTAAGGTTTTGTTTTGAATGATGTGGTAGAGTTTAAGGGTAAGGGCCTGAAATAGCATTTTTCCGTTGGCGTTGCGCTCAATATAATAAGACGCTTTATCTAATTCTTCAATAATGGCCTGTTGCTGGCTTACCGAGGCAATTTTATTGAGCCTTATGGCAAAATCCTTTTCTTGGTCCCCCATTTTAACCTGGTCTGCACCGAGTACCTTAATGCGAATACTCATTTGTAGCAGGTGGTTAAAGTAGCGCAAAAACTGTTTTTGTTTTTCTCTCCCTAGTTTAGCGGCTTCCTCGGTAAATTTTACCTGTGCTATGGGTCCACCTTTTAAAGTGGCATTTAACCACTCTCTTAAATAAGAATGCCAGTCTTCTTCGGAGTGTTGTAAGAGTTGAAGAGCTTCGCGGTAATTTCCTTCTGCAATCCCTGCAATTTGACTTGCGGTTTCTTTGCTAGCCTTAGCTCTTTCAAACAAAGCTTCTTCTACTTCTTCATTAGAAAGAAGCGGCACTTTTATGAGTTGACACCTACTTAACAGCGTAGGTAAAATTTGTTCTTCACTTTCTGCTACTAAAATAAACAGGGTGTTGGGTGGTGGCTCTTCTATGAGCTTGAGTAATTTATTACCTTCTTTTCCTAAATATTCTGGCATCCATAGTACGAGTACTTTGTAAGCACTTTCAAAACTTTTTAAACTGAGTTTATGAATAATTTCATTGCACTCTTCTGCAGTAATATTTCCTTGTTTATTTTCGGCGCCAATAAATTGTAACCAGTCATAAATATTGCCATACGGAAACTGTAAATAAAAATCTCTCCAATCAGAAATATAATCGGCACTTACTGGTTTTTCACCAGGCTTTTTTGAAATAACTGGGTATGAAAAATGCAAATCGGGATGTAATAATTTTGATGCTCTCAAATAAGAAGGGTCTTCTGCTAAATCAGCTGGAGACTTATACGCAGGCCCTGCTTCGATGGGTGTAAAGCCGCCAAACAAATCAGCTACAGGCGCGCTATCCGCTGGTTGGCTTACTACAAATTGTGCAAAATGAATGGCAAGTGGAAGTGCGCCTGATCCTTCTTTTCCTAGAAATAATAGGGCATGGCTTAGCCTGTTATGCTGCACCATATCTATGAGGTGTGATTTAACAGATGCTTGTCCTATAATGTCTTTGAATACCAATGTGCGTGCCTTTAATTCCGGTTAAATAGTTTGCCAAATGTATGCTAACTACTCCAAGCACCGTTACTAAAAAGCGACTATTTTAATTGTCCAGTAATTTCTGGACTATCAGGTTTGGTGCTACTTGGAAAATAAGCAATCATTTCACCATTTTCATCTAGTAAAAATTTATTGAAATTCCACTTGATGTTGGCATCTAATACACCGTTTTCTTTTTTCTGCGTAAGCCATTTGTAAATGGGAGCAGCGTCGGTGCCGGTTACACTTATTTTACTAGCGAGTGGAAATGTCACACCAAATCGGGCTTTACAAAACTGATTGATTTCGGCATCAGAACCAGGCTCTTGACCACCAAAATTGTTGGCCGGAAAACCAACAACCACTAATTTATTTTTATAGGTATCCGCTAGTTTTTGAAGTGCTTCGTATTGAGGGGTATATCCACACTCAGAAGCGGTGTTAACTACTAGAATTTTCTTTCCCTTAAATTTTGAAAAATCTATTACGCCACCGTCTATCGATTTAATTTTAAACTGATGTATGCTTTCTTTGCCCGGGTTTGTAAATGATTGTAACATAAATAAAGTTGCTATTAAGATGAGATTTTTCATAGTGTGTTGTTGAATTTGTGTGGTTATATAACAAAGCCAATCGTTATTTGTTGAAAGTTCCAACATTTTCCTCAAAAAAGCATCGTACAACTATTTTAATGGATAAGCGGCGGCTGCAACGCTCACTTTCACATCCTTGACGCTCAATAATGTTTTTCCGCATGCCTCAATGGTCGCACCTGTGGTTATTACGTCATCTATGAGTAAGAGGTGCTTGCCAATTATATTTTCGGAGTTCTTGATGGTAAATGCATTTTCCATGTTATCCCAGCGCACGGCCCTGGTTTGTTTGGTTTGTGTACTTGTATGTTTGGTTCTGGCAATGGCGCTTGTAAGCACAGGTTTGCGCCAGACCTGACTAATTCCCTCACAAATAAGGGCCGCCTGATTAAAGCCTCTTTTGGATAGTGCTTGGGGGTGGAGGGGCACTGGAACCAGCGCATCTATGCCGGTAAAACGCTCCGAAGCGGCTAATAGGGCGCCCATTTGCTTACCTATAAATAAGCCTACATCTTCGTTGGATTTATACTTTAGCTCAAAAAGTAGGGCCTGAAGGGCCGAGTTTTTGTGGAAGTACCAGGCTGCTGCCCCAGCATTAATGGGGAGCCTACCGTAAAATATTTTTTCAATGGGATTGCCAGGGGCCTCAAAAAAATGGGTTTCGGGTAGGTTTTGGCTGCAGCGACCACAAATATTGGCTCCAAAGAGCCGTAAGGGTCTTGCACAGGCAGGGCAGTTTTTAGGGAAATAGAGCCAAAAAATAGGGTCAATCCAACTTGATAATTTGGGTAAGTAAGTGGTTTGCATACACCCAACTTAATGGCAATAATTTAGAAGCCATTAAAATAAACCGCAGATTTTTTTTAATGCGTGTTTATTGTTGCTAAAATAGCTGTTTGTATACTTCATCCACCCTACTCAACGCTAATACTTGTATTCCAAATGCTTTAGGATTAAAGCTCTTTTTATTGTAGCTCGACACAATAATTTTTTCAAATCCTAACTTCTCAGCCTCTGCAATTCTTTGTTCAATTCTATTAACGGCTCTAATTTCTCCATTGAGTCCTACTTCACCAGCAAAACAGATTTGATGTGGAAGTGGAACATCTTCATAAGACGATAAAAGAGCGCAAATGATGGCAAGGTCGGTAGAGGGGTCTTCTATTTTTATGCCACCCGCGATATTTACAAAAACATCTTTCATGCCAAATTGAAAGCCACCTCTTTTTTCTAAAACGGCCAGTAATAGTTGTAATCTTCGAAGGTCAAAACCAGTTACCGTTCTTTGGGGTGTTCCATATACACTTTGTGTAACCAGTGCCTGTACTTCCAATAATAATGGACGGGCACCTTCAAGTGTTGCAGCGATGGCAGAACCACTTAAACTATCTTCTCTTTGTGCAATTAAAATTTCAGATGGATTGGAAACAACACGCATGCCTTCACCAGTCATTTCATAAATGCCTAATTCTGCAGTGCTACCAAATCTATTCTTTAATGTACGCAAAATTCGATACGCGTAATGTCTGTCTCCTTCAAATTGCAAAACTGTATCAACCATATGCTCTAATACCTTAGGACCCGCTATGGCGCCGTCTTTGGTGATATGGCCAATTAAAAAAACAGGTGTATTTGTTTGCTTGGCAAACTTCTGGAATTCGGCAGCGCATTCTCTAATTTGAGAAACAGATCCAGCTGCAGAATCAATCAAATTAGATTGCAGTGTTTGAATCGAATCTACAATGACAAGGGTAGGTTTTAGTTTCTTTATTTCTGCAAAAATGGTGGTTGTATTGGTTTCGGTGAGCAGGTAAAAATTGTTGTTGGGCATCTTGAGTCGATCTGCGCGCATTTTGATTTGCTGCTCACTTTCTTCCCCGCTTATATATAACACAACCTGATCGGTGGCTTGCAATCCATTCTGTAAAAACAAAGTGCTTTTTCCAATTCCGGGCTCTCCAGCAACGAGAACGATGCTTCCCATCACAATACCGCCCCCAAGTACGCGGTTCAGTTCTGGATCTTTTGAAATGATTCTTTTTTCTTCGGATGTTTTTACTTCATCAAGGGCAATTATTTTTGAATTGCGCTTTTGTTCGTGGTAAGAATCCCAGTTTTGTTCCTTCGAAATTCCTTTATCAATAATTTCTTCCGAAAAAGTATTCCACTCCGCACAACTTGGACATTTTCCAATCCATTTTGCACTTTCATAACCGCAATTACTACAGAAAAAAGCAGATTTTATTTTACTCATTGCATAAAGATATTTCAGAAAAATTAGAAACGAACGAATGAAAAAATAACCATTGTTCGTTTCCTACAAAAGGAAGAAAAAAACAGGTAATTAGCGTAGAAAATACTTGTATAAAAAACAATGAAAATCTGCTGTAATGCAGTGGTAGTAGGCATGTAAAAGGGCCAGCATTGCTACTGGCCCTTATTACTTACTAACCCATTAAATTCTACAGCTAAGGTACAATAATGGGGCAGATGGCAAAATATTTTTTATGTTTAATCAAAAAATTAATCTACGATTCTCTTCGTAATAAACCAGCTAACCTGACAATTAGGCCAGGTCCAGCCCGACAGTTTGGCGGCGGGTATTTTTAGGGTATTTTTTACGTGTTTTTGGATAAAAAAAAGGCCCAATCGGCCTTTTTTAAAGTTTTTTTGAAGCTTATGGTGGGAAAAATAATTCGTATTATTAAATATAGTAATATCTAGAATTATTTTTGATTGGTCCGATTTAAAATTTAATTTCTTCCTCCTGGGCGTCAAAAAACCTGAATTCGGTTAGGTGGTAGTTGGTGTTTTCCTCCAAACTGAGCTTTACCCCATGCTTTTTACGCAATTTGCTTAGTTTATTGCTAAATAGCCCCTTGGTTAAATAAGCAGCAATAATGGGGTGAACCACCAATTGAAGCTTTTTATGGGCATGAGAGGCCAAATAAACCAGCTTATTTTCGATTTCATCTTCTAATAGTAGCGCAGAAGTCATTTTCCCACTGCCATTACACGCCGTACAATTTTCAGAAGTATTGATATTCACTTCTGGACGCATTCTTTGACGCGTGACTTGCAATAGTCCAAATTTAGAAATAGGAAGTACCGAATGCTTGGCACGATCTGCTTTCATAAAAGTATCCATGGCTTCTTGTACTTTTCTTTTATTGTCAGGAAGTTTCATGTCAATAAAATCAACCACAATGATGCCGCCAATATCTCTAAGTCTTAATTGTCTTGAAATTTCTTCAGCTGCTTCTAAATTTGTTTCTAATGCATTTTCTTCTTGGCTATTGCTCACGCTTTTATAACCACTGTTTACATCAATAACATGGAGGGCTTCGGTGTGCTCAATAATTAAGTAAGCACCACTAGGTAAGTTTACTGTTTTGCCAAAAGAAGCTTTCACTTGTTTGGTAACACCAAAATGATCAAAAATGGGAAGACCGTCTCTGTAATGTGTTACAATATCTGTTTTATCAGGCGCAATGCGCTGAATGTATCGCTGGGTTACTTCATGAAGGGCTTTATCGTTCACCACTATCCTGTTAAAATCTGCACTGAGCAAATCCCTTAAAATGCTGGTTGTTTTTGTTTCTTCACTTAAGATACGAACGGGCGCAGCTGCTCCTTTTAAATTGCCTTGTATGGTTTTCCATGTTTCAACAAGTGATAACATGTCTTGGTGTAATTCTGCAGTTGATTTACCTTCTGCAGCAGTGCGCACAATTACGCCAAAATTTTTAGGCCTAATGGCTTCTACAATTTTATGTAATCTTTTTCTCTCTTCCGAAGAATGTATTTTTTTTGAGACCGCTACAATTTCATTAAAAGGCGTAACCACAACAAATCTTCCAGGTAATGAAAGTTCGCAACTTAAGCGAGGTCCTTTTGCAGCAATGGGTTCTTTTAAAATTTGAACGAGTACGTTTGGCTTACCATTTAATACTTCGTTTATTTTTCCTGTTTTGATAATTTCAGGTTCCGATTGAAAGCGGGCAAAATCAAATCCATGTTCACTTTTATCAGACATGGCAGCCTGCGTATACTTTATAATGGACTTTGCATAAGGGCTTAAATCGGAATAATGTAAAAAGGCATCTTTCTCAAAACCAACGTCAACAAAAGCAGCGTTAAGTCCGGGAATTATTTTTTTTACTTTACCAAGATAAAGATCACCTACTGCAAAATTTGCATCGGTTTTTTCGTTGTGCAGCTCTACTAGTTTTTTATCTTCTAGCAAAGCAATTTCTACACCTGTGGGCGTAGCGTTTATAATAAGTTCTTTGTTCAAAATGAGCAACTTTTAAATACAAAATCACCTGCCCTATGGACGGCGTATGCATACAACCATATCTTAACAATCATAGCCCTATTAAGGAAGGAAATAGGAAAAGTTGCAGAAAAGGAAATAAGGGGCTAGATACAGATAAGTGTTAAACACGCCCTATGGTTTAGATAGGGCGTGTTTGTATAAGTCAGTAAAGAAAAAACAATTACTTGTTCTTCTTCTTATGACGATTCTTTCTTAGGCGTTTCTTACGTTTGTGTGTCGCAATTTTATGACGCTTTCTCTTCTTACCACAAGGCATACAGGGAGTAATTTTATTTGTTAATAATAATTTATTTTTTTAATTCCGCAATTCTCTTAGCGATTGCTTCTTTTGCTTCGGACACTTTAACTTTTTTTGCGGCAAGTGTATACCACTTTACTGCGTTTGGTTTGTCATTGTGCATCTCGTAACATTCTGCTAAATGAAATATGGCTTCCAGGTTTTCTGGGTCTTTATTTACAATTAGTAAGAAGCGCTCAATGGCTTTATCTAACTGCCCGCTTTTTTTACCACCCAATCCCAAAATCATTTGAGCATACAGGTTGTTTGGATTTTTTTGAACAATGTCTCTGATGGGTAAAATACCCTCCATTGGATTGTTTGAAATGTTTCCAAATATGTAGCAAGCACCCAAACCAATTTTACTAGAATCGTTGTTTGGATTGATAACTAAAGCTTTCTCTAAAAGATCTTTTGCTTGTTCTGCCAACCAGTGTTGCATGGCTGGATCACCTTCCGTAACTAGGTTGTCTATATACAGTTGGGCGGCAAAGGTGAGGTTTTTTTCTAAATTTTCCAATTTAGCTGCTTCGCCGGTGTACCAAGCATAGGGTTCAAACAGTTTTGCAGAGTCTGACCAAAACCTAGCAAGTTGGTGGTAAACGTGTATTTTTTGGTCTTTTACATCTCCTCTAACTACACTATTTTCTAGCATATTGAGGCGTAAAACTTGGTCTTGAGGGATTTTTTCTTTTGCTTTTGCAAGTAGGTCTTTAAACTCAATGTGTTGACTATCAGCTTCATTTTTAGCATTTTCCGCTGTTGCAGGGTTTTTAGGCGATACGGTAGAACCCATATACAATAAAATGGCAAATAGGAGTATAGCTCCGCCAATTAGGAGTAGTTGCTGTTTTTTCACTTTAGAAAAGAATTAGGACGCGAAGTTAACTTTACTTGAGCTTGGTTTTAACTTCTGTAACAAATTCTTTTGCTGGTTTGAATGCAGGAATAAAATGTTCAGGAATTGCCACAGCTATATTTTTTTTGATATTTCTACCAATTTTAGCTGCACGTTTTTTGGTGATAAAGCTCCCAAAGCCGCGTATATATATGTTTTGGCCGTTAGAGAGACTTTCTTTTACCTCTTTAAACATGGTTTCAAGCGTAACGAGCACGTCCACCTTAGGAATACCTGTTTTGTCTGAAATCTGGTTGATGAGATCTGATTTTCTCATTGTATCAAAATTAATTTAGAGTATATGTTTTTAAAAATAAGCTAAAAATTTACTTATTTAACAGAAAATTAAATTTTTTTATACGTTTTACCAACTAAATATGTGCAGATACGCCCTAAAAATTAACTTTATACCTCAAACGAAGGCTTTTTAGCCCCTAAAATCCTGATTTTGCCCATTCTTAATTGATGAAATTGAATTTTACCAGCACCCTTCTTCATTGGCACACCCACTCAAACACTAGAGAAATGCCTTGGAAAGGTGAAAAGGACCCGTATAAAATTTGGTTATCCGAAATAATTCTACAACAAACGCGTGTGGAACAAGGGCTTGCATATTATAATAGATTTATTTCTACGTATCCAACGGTATTTGATTTAGCCAAAGCAAAAGACCAAACGGTGTTTAAATTATGGGAAGGACTTGGTTATTATAACCGTTGCAGAAATCTACTCGCCACTGCAAAAGAAATCGTGAAAACGTTTAATGGAAAATTTCCTCATGATTATGAGACGTTATTAACATTAAAAGGAGTGGGCCCTTACACCGCGGCAGCTATTGCATCATTTGCTTTTAATGCGCCACATGCTGTACTAGATGGAAATGTGTTTAGAGTGATTGCGCGCTATGAAGGAATTGATGTGCCTACAGATACAACGGCAGGTAAAAGATTATTTGAAACGCGCGCGGCAGCCCTCCTCGATAAAAAACGTGCAGGCCTTTATAATCAAGCTATTATGGACTTTGGAGCCACTGTATGTAAACCATTCGCACCAAACTGTAATAACTGTCCACTACAAAAAACATGTGTTGCCCATGCAACCGCACAGGTGAATCAGCTGCCTATTAAAGAAAAACAGTTAGTAAAAAAAGAGCGCCGATTTTATTATTTTTTGTTGCAGGTAAATGATGAAATTTGGGTAACCGAAAGAAAACACAAAGATATTTGGCAAGGTTTGTTTGAATTTTATGTACTCGATGCTGGAAAAAAAATGTTATGGAATGAAATAACTGTTCAGCAGTTTTTGAAAGAACAATTAGGGACCTCTTCTTTAAAACTTCTACACCGCTCACCCGAAATAAAACAACTCCTTACCCATCAAATCATTACGGCTCAGTTTATTCGGGTAGTCTTATCTAAAAAACCAAGCAGCATTAGCGCTGGAAAATGGCAAAAAATAACAAAATTAAAAGCGCTTCCACTTCCTAAATTGATCAATCAGTATTTAAGCGAAGAATTTGATTGGTGAACCCGTTTAGCTTGAATTTGCTGGTGTGCGATGTAACTGAATTATTGGTATTTTTGTAGCGTACTAAATTTACTGTCACTTTGGATGATCATTTGGTAATGCGTTTATTTGCGGCCCCATCAATGTTGGGGTTTATTCAACCTCAAGGCACTACTGTTTTGGTACTTATTTTGGTTGTATTGTTGTTTTTATCTTTTGTACTAGCCGGCTCCGAAGTTGCTTTTTTTTCATTGACATTTAAAGACATCAATCTTTTAAAGTCTAAACAACAACCTACCTACAAAAGAATTGTTGATTTAATTGAGCAGCCTAAAATTCTATTGGCGTCACTTTTGATCGCCAATAGTTTTATTAATATTTCCATCATTATTATTTCAAATTTACTCATTGACAACATGTCCATTTTTGAACAGTTTAATACTGTATGGGTGGAGTTTGTTATTAAAGTAATTGCAGTTACTTTTTTATTGGTCCTATTTGGTGAGATCATGCCAAAGGTTTTGGCCACGCAAAACAATATTCGTTTTGCAAAAGATTTTGGCGGAATCGTATATGGCATCTCCTATTTGGTGATGGGTCTTAGTAAGCCACTTGTAAAATATTCTGATATTATCGAAAGAAAACTTGCTAATAAATCGGCGAGTGCTTACAGTCTCGAAGAACTCGATCATGCCATTGATTTAACAACCAATGAAACTGCTTCCGAAAACGAAAAAAATATTTTAAAGAGCATTGTTAAATTCAGAAATATCACAGTCAAGCAAATTATGAAAACCCGTATGGATGTTAGCGGTGTGGATCAGGAAATTAGCTTTGATCAATTGATTGAATTTGTGCGCGAAGTCAACTACTCCAGAATTCCGGTTTACAAAGAAGATTTAGACGAAGTGATTGGTATTATTCATACCAAAGATATGGTCCCTCATTTAGATGAAAGCGCTACCTACAATTGGCATAAACTTTTGAGGCCGCCCTATTTTGTGCATGAACAAAAACCCATCGAAGATTTATTAAAAGAATTTCAGTCAAAAAGAATACACTTTGCTGTTGTAGTGGATGAATTTGGTGGGACTAGTGGTATTGTTACCCTCGAAGATATTTTGGAAGAAATTATTGGTGAAATTAAAGACGAGTTTGACGAAGAAGATAGTGACTACAAAAAAATTGATGAAAACAATTATATTTTTGAAGGCCGTGTTATGATTCAGGATTTGTGCAAGGTGATGGATCTTCCTACCGAAACATTTGATACGGTAAAAGGAGAGAGCGATTCACTTGCGGGTCTCGTACTTGAACTTGCCGGTGATTTTCCAAAGCCTGCGGCTATTTTAACCTCTGGCGATTTCGAGTTTACAGTATTGGAAGTGTCCAAAAATAGACTTCAAAAAATAAAGGTTTGCATAAAACGTCAATACCCTATTTAATTTTTGATTTATGCCAAGGCAAATAAAGTTATCTTTTTTATTTTTTGGGTTTGCTGCATTATTTTTTATGGCATGCAACAGTGTGTATACACCAAAGCCTAGTGGCTATTATAAAATTAATTTTCCAGAAAAAAAATACCAGTTATTTGACGAGCCTGGATATCCGTATGCTTTTGAATATCCAGTGTATGCAAAAGTGGTTAAGGATTCTACTTTTTTTGGCGAAGCCACCGAAAATGAGTGGTGGATCAATGTTGATTTTCCGGCGTTCAATGGTCGTATTTATGTGAGTTACAAAGAAATTGGAAAATATAAATTTGATTCGCTGGTTAAGCATTCTTTTTTTATGACGAGTAAGCAGTCTGCTAAAGCCTATTCTATAGATGATTCATTGGTGAATACCCCAAATGGTGTTAGTGGCTTATTTTTTACAGTAGGAGGTGATGCGGCTACATCCAATCAGTTTTTTTTGACGGATTCAACCAAGCATTTTTTAAGGGGTGCTCTTTATTTTGATGCCACGCCTAACGCCGATTCTTTGTCTATTGTCAATGATTTTATTAAAACAGATTTGAAGCATTTGGTAAACACTTTTAGGTGGAAAAACTAATTATATTCGCATAGCCATGATTATTATAGACAACAAATTAGTTTCTGACGAGCTCCTAGAGGAGCAATTTGTATGCGATTTAAGCAAATGCAAGGGCGGTTGTTGTGAAGATGGTGACGCTGGTGCGCCTATGGAAAAATGGGAACTTGAAAAGTTAAAAACCCATTACGAAGATATCAAACCATACATGACGCCAGCGGGCATAAAAGAGGTAGAAAAGCAGGGTAAATATTTATACGACCGCGAATTTGGCTGGGTAACACCAACTATTAATGGAGGTATTTGTGCATACGGAATCAAAGATAAAACGGGCACCATTTTGTGTGGTATTGAGCAGGCGTATAATGACGGTAAGTTAGATTGGAAAAAGCCACTCAGTTGTCATTTGTTTCCAGTAAAAACTAAAAAGAGCAAGCGAGATCCGGATATGGAATATGTGAATTATGAACCTCGTGAAGATTTGTGCAGTGCTGCGTGTAGCCTCGGCAAAAAATTAAAAGTACCGGTGTATCAATTTTTAAAAGAATCTTTAATACGTAAATACGGCACCGAATTTTACGAAGCATTAGAAGCCACGGCGCTTCATCAAAAAAGTCAAAAAAAATAAGCATGTCTGAAACAGCTGCATCATTTATTGCAAAGAGTACCATTAAAGCTGCCGATTTAGAGCACCGTCGGAAAATTAATTTTAATATTTCTAGGTACAATGCCGTTGTGCCTATTGGTAAATCACAATTTACCGACGTCAACATTACACGTGAACGTGCAAAAAATATTAAGTGGGAAGCCATTGAAAATTTAGATAAATACTTACTAGCGTTTGAGCAAAAAATTACGGCAAGAGGCGCTACCGTTATATGGGCCAATGATACTGCAGAAGCTTTAGAAGCAATAGGAAAAATTTGCAAAGAACGTAATTGCAAAACGGTGGTGAAAAGCAAGAGCATGGTTACCGAAGAAATCCATTTGAATGATTTTTTAGAAGCCTCCGGAATAGAAAGCGTAGAAACAGATTTAGGAGAATATATTCAGCAATTAGATGGCGAACCACCGTATCATATTGTAACACCAGCGATGCACAAAAGCAAAGAAGATGTTGCTAAACTATTTGCCACTAAGCTTGGTACGAAACCCGATTTAACACCCGAAGAATTAACACAAGTTGCACGTATCAAGCTTCGTGAAAAATACACAGAAGCTCAAGTGGGTGTTACCGGTGCCAATTTTTTGATTGCCGATATAGGAGGCATCGCTATTACCGAAAATGAAGGCAACGGCCGCTTGAGTTGCGCATGGCCTAAAACACATATTGCGGTAGTAGGCATCGAAAAAATGATTCCTTCGATTCATGATCTTCCACTTTTTTGGCCACTGCTTGCCACCTATGGAACCGGTCAAAAAGTAACCGTATACAATTCCATTTTAACGGGTCCTAAGCAAGCTGGTGAATCAGATGGTCCCGAAGAAATGTTTGTGATTTTATTGGACAACGGCCGAACCAATTTGCTCGCTAACCCAACAGCGCGTGAAGCACTTTATTGCATTCGATGTGGCGCTTGTTTAAACGCTTGTCCAGTGTACAAGAATATTGGTGGGCACTCATACGAAACCACATACAGTGGTCCTATTGGTAAAGTCATTACACCCTATTTAAGTGGCGTTGATGATTACAAACACCTTAGTAATGCATCTTCTTTGTGTGGCAATTGCACAGAGGTTTGTCCGGTGCGCATCAATTTACATGAACTCTTATTAGATAACCGTCACGAAGCGGTATCGCAGGGTACTAGTACACTCGCAGAGCGCGTTGCCTGGAAGGCTTGGATGGTGGCTAGTTTAAATAGACCGATGATGAATATGGGCAATGGTAAAATGAAAAACTGGATCGTGAATAAGGTATTTAAAGGATGGGCTGTTCACCGTTCCGAATTAGACTTTACGCCAAAAACATTCAATGAAATGTGGAAGGAAAAAACTACATCCCGTCAGCGTCCGTAATAGGAATAATTTCTTGGTGTTGCTTTTTCATAGACCTATTTACTAGGTATACGCCAGTAAGTGTTACAAAGGAACCTATAAATATTGGTAGGCTTAATTTTTCATCTTCTATAATATATGCTCCTACAATAGTAGCCACAATCGGATTGATGTAGGCATACAGCGATGCTATGGCTGGTGGCAAATGCTTCATCGTATAAATGAATGCAGCAAATGCAACAATGGAGCTAGCTACAATTAAATAAGCAATCACCATCCAAATGGTAAATGTTATTTCTTGAATTGGGATAGATTTAACGGAAGCCGATGCAAAAGCACCTAAAAAAAAGCAACTTAAAAACATTTGCCAACCCGTTGCATAATAGGGATTCATATTCATTTTATTACGTGCAATAAAAATGGTGCCAAAGCTCCAGCTTAACATCGCAATAAGTGACACCACAACACCCATAAAATAGCCCACAGAGTTATTTACGGCTAGGTTTTCATAAAATACAATACCAATACCAATAATACCTAGTAGCATACCCTGAAAAGTAAGTGATGTAATTTTTGTGTTGTTGTATCTTACTTTTTCAATGATAACAACACTGAGTGGATACAAAGCAGCAATGAGTGCTGCGAGCCCACTTGGAATTTCTTTTAAAGCATAGGTAGAAAAACCATTTGCTATTACAAATAGTAAAATAGACATCCCTAAAAGCCATTTGAATTCTTTAAAAGTTGGCAGCTTTTGCCCCTTAATTAAAAAAAATACAATTAACGATAGGCCACCTAATCCGTTTCTAATGGCCGATAACTCAAAGGCTAGCATGCCTTGTTTGATACCATACTTACTTGCTACCCAGGTAGTACCCCAAATGATACTGGTGAGGCCTAATCCCGCGTATGCTTTTTGTTTGGTGGTCATCTATACTCGTTATTAATGTCTAAAATGGCGAAGACCCGTCATCACCATCGCTAGCTTATGCGCTACACAATATTCGATACTGTCTTTGTCTCTTACAGATCCGCCTGGTTGAATAAACGCTTCGATGCCTGCCTCATGTGCAATTTGCACACAATCGTTAAAAGGGAAAAACGCATCAGATGCAAGCACGGCGCCTTTTAAATCAAAATGAAATTGATGTGCTTTTTCGATAGCATGTCTGAGGGCATCTATACGACTGGTTTGACCACATCCTTTACCCACCAATTGTTTATTTTTTACAAGTGCAATGGCATTACTCTTTAAATGTTTACAAACCAGGTTGGCGAACATTAAATTTTCTTTTTCGTCTTCGGTAGTGGTTCTGCCACCTACTTCATTCCAAGTGTCAAAGTTGCCCGTATCAGGCGCTTGGGCTAATACACCGTTTAGTAAAGATTTGCTCGGTGTTTTTAAAGCAGTTGTATTGTCAGTGAGTTGTAATAAAATTCTATTCTTTTTGCTTTTTAAAATATCAAGTGCACCGGCTTCATAGTTAGGCGCAATTAAAACTTCAAAAAATATTTCATTGATGGCGTTTGCAGTAGCCGTATCAATGGTGCTATTGGTTACTAATACGCCACCAAAAGCGCTTTCGTTATCTCCGCCTAAAGCTGCGTCCCAAGCTTCTTTAACAGTGCCTCTTGCAGCAATACCACAAACATTGGTGTGCTTGATAATGGCAAAAGTAGTTTCATTAAATTCTCCAATTAGTTGCACGGCTGCGTCTACGTCTACTAAATTATTATAAGACAATTCTTTACCATTAAGTTGCGTAAAGAGTGCTTGTAAATTACCTGTAAAAGTAGCCCCCTGGTGTGGGTTTTCACCGTAACGCAGTATTTGTGTAGGTGCTGGATTAAAGTAATTGCTAATGGCAATATCATAATGCATCACCACCTCAAAAGCTTTTGCTGCAAAAGCTTTCCTTTGCTCTATAGTAGTAGTGCCGGCTTGTGCAGCAAGCATGGTTGCTAGTACTGCATAATCTTGTTTAGCAGCAATAACTACAAGGTCTCTAAAGTTTTTGGCAGCAGCTCTAATCATAGAAGGGCCACCAATATCAATTTTTTCGATAATGGCTTTTTCTTCGGTAGTTGTCGCCAGCGTTTCTTCAAAAGGATATAAATCAACGATCACTACATCAATTTCAGGAATATGGTACTCCTCCATTTCAACTAGATCTTGCGGCTCGTATCTACGACCAAGTATCCCGCCAAAAATAGCAGGGTGTAGTGTTTTAACACGGCCTCCCAAAATAGAAGGGTAGGTAGTTAAACTTTCTACCGCAACACAGGTGATGCCTAAATCTTCTAAAAATTTTTGCGTGCCACCTGTCGAGTAGATGGTTACGTTTTGAGCGACTAATTGACGTGCTAAAGGCTCTAAACCATCTTTATAAAAGACAGAAATGAGCGCTGATTTAATTTTCTTTTCCATTGCTTGATTGGTGGACAAAAGCCCCTTGTTGAGAAACAAAATGATGCCGCAAATGTAGGCCCTCTGCCTCTTTTTTCCACCCTTCCATTTTCCACAACGGAATACTGCTGTCAAAAACATAAAGCGCACGCTTAAAGTGCTTTGAGAGTAAGGCTATGGGAGATTTTGATAGGTTGCTAATGAGTAGGATATCCACTTTTGATACCGTTGCGATACTATCTTTTAGCTGAACCATTTGCCCAATACGTAAAAAACGGGTGTGTCCAATAGAAAATGCAGTGTTGTTTACTTGCAGCGGTTGTTCCGGCCCTGGTCCGTAACGGGTAGTGATTTGTGATTTTTTTGGAACAAACCAAACGGTAAGGGTTGTTTGCCTGTCTTCTTTTACGTGGTCATACGTCCGTATACTCATACCTATGAGAATGGCTATCAAACTATAAAAGCACCATTTATTTTTTTGTGTTTGTATAAATTGAGATAGGTAAGCAATGACGATAAAAAATAACCCCACTTGAACCGCATTTATTTCTAAATTACTAGTAGTGGCATAGGGTAATGCATTCATTTTTTCAATGATCCAGTTCATGGAGGTGAGTAACCAACTTGTAGCAACTGATAATATCTTGCCTATATAAGCGAGGCTTCCAAAGGGGAGTATGAGTAAACAGCCATATAATATAATACTCGAAAGAGGCACCACAATAAAATTGCTGAGTAAAAAATAATTTGGGAACTGATGAAAGTGATACACAACAAGTGGCAGTGTGAGTATTTGCGCACTTAATGTAACAGCGTTTAATTGCCAGCAGACCTGCATCCATTTGTATTTGAAATAAAGTACATCATATATTTTTTTTCGGTACAATACAATGCTAAGCACTGCTGCATAAGAAAGTTGAAAACCAATATCCCATAAATAAAATGGATGAAGTAGCAGTAAAAAAAATGCCGACGCGGCGAGGGCATTTAAAATACTTGAATTTTGTTTTACCATGGTTGCTATAATAATAAATGAAAACATAACCGCCGCTCTTACAATAGAAGGCCCGGCTCCTGTTAGAAGCGCAAAGCCCCACAATACCAGTAGCATGGTAGGTGGCGCTATCCACTTTTTTATTGTTGCATCTGGTATCCAATTAAAAATGCCAATGAGTAAACCATAAATTAACCCAAGGTGTAAGCCACTAATGGCAATAACATGTATTACGCCAGTATTGCTATACGCTTTCATTAAATCAGAATCTATATCTTGCTTGTAACCAATTAAAAGTGCTGCTGCTACTGCTTTTTCTTGTTTGCCCGTAATATTTTGTTGAAGTCTTGTTCTAATTTTTTGCTGTAGTATTTGTAAGTATTGTTTACTTTTTTTGGAGGACAGTAAGGTCCAACTTCCTTTTGCTAAGTAAAGCTGGTGTGTTATTTCATGTCTAAATAGCCATACTTTGTAATTAAATCCCCCTGGGTTATGCGTATCTGGCACAAGGGTTGGTTGTATGGTAGTGGCAATATAACTGCCGGCAGTTAAAAGGTGCATACTACTGCGGCTGCTATCTACTGCGAGGTGTACTATTATTTTAATTTGTGTTTTTAGTTCTTGTTTTGCATTACCAATGCTTTCAATGACAGCCGCCGTTTTATAGGTTTTATTTTTTAGTTGTAATGGTTCGGTTAACCGCATAATATAAACAGTACCATCTTTACGCGCTGCTATTAATTCGGTTTCTTTGGCGCGCAACTGCAATACGTTTTGCATAACAGTGATGCCAAGGGAAATAAAAATAATTTGTAGGAGGACACCTTGTAGAAAACGGTAACGGTACTTTTTAAAATTTGTTAGTTGCGCAATACATAAAAGTCCGGCAATAGAAACGCCCGCTGCTGCATACAAAGCTGCATGAATATGCGCATTTGTAAATATGCCATGCAACAAATAATAGCAGGTAACAATTCCAATTACAAGTGGGAAAAGCAGTCTGGTAAATGGTGCTTGATGCCAAAATGGAGGCTTAGGTACGGACACGCACAAACCTATGTGCTATAATAGCGCATATTAATGAACCCATGTATTTTGGTGGAAGGTTCTCCGTATTTACAACCAGCCGCTTATTTTAAACTTACTTATCGAGACAAGTTCATGCTACGCTCTTTGTACAGCGTGCGGAAATAAGGATCGTGTAAATCTTTAATAAAACGAATCGCTTCTCCGGTACTTTTCATTTCTGGTCCTAACTCTTTGTTTACGCCAGGGAATTTATCAAAACTAAATACAGGCTCTTTAATTGCATAGCCATCTAGTTTTTTAACCATCGTAAAGTCGGTAAGTTTGTTGGCACCAAGCATTACTTTGGTGGCAATATTTAAGTACGGAATTTGATATGCTTTTGCAATAAATGGCGTAGTTCTCGAAGCCCTTGGGTTTGCTTCAATCACATACACTTGACCATTTTTAATGGCGAACTGAATATTAATGAGGCCTCTGATGTTTAAGGCACGTGCAATTTTTTCACTGTAGAATTCCATTTTTTCTACAATCATTGGGGTTAAGTTAAACGCTGGTAATACCGCGTTACTATCGCCACTATGAATACCTGCTGGCTCGATATGTTCCATCACACCCATGATGTGAAAAGTTTCTCCATCAAAAATGGCATCTACTTCTGCTTCTTGACAACGATCTAAAAAGTGGTCAATTAAAATGGTGTTATCCGGAAGATGTTTTAATAAACTAATAACGGCTTTTTCAACTTCTTCGTCATTGATAACAATACGCATACGCTGTCCACCAATTACGTAGCTTGGTCTCACGAGTACGGGATAACCTACTTTGTTGGCTACTTCAATGGCTTCGTCTGCAGTATGCGCCGTGCCATACGATGGATACGGAATTTCTAGTTCTTTTAATAAATCACTAAAACGTCCACGGTCTTCGGCCATGTCTAAGCTTTCGAAAGAAGTGCCAATAATGCGAATGCCTTTTTCGTGTAAACGCTTGGCTAGTTTTAGTGCTGTTTGACCACCTAATTGAACAATGATTCCATAAGGTTGCTCTAGTTCAATAATTTCCCACAAATGCTCCCAAAACACTGGCTCAAAATATAATTTATCGGCCATGTCAAAATCGGTAGAAACGGTTTCGGGGTTACAGTTCACCATAATGGCTTCGTAACCACTTTCTTTAATGGCAATTAAGCCATGTACACAACAATAATCAAACTCGATACCTTGGCCAATTCTATTGGGGCCGCTACCAAGTACAATTACTTTTTTCTTACCTGAAGGGATGGATTCGTTGGAGTTGAGCGTAGGTTGAGTCATTATTTACAAATTGTGCAAATTTAAGGTACCGCCGCAATTTATGCGTGTAAATTTTAAAATAATTCTTAAATGCTTATGCACAGGACTTTTGAAGCCTTATTTTAAGAGTGGAAGCTCTTCCCAGCGTGTGGTATAGCGGGGGCTCCGCATTTCTTGGCGCATTTTCCAGTTACGGGTAGTGCCGCTAGCAGCAAATTTCAAAATATCACCCCGCATCGAAAAATTAATATTGTCTATCGCTTCCATGAGTGCGCGCCCTTTGGCCAATTTTTCGCCATTTGTAGGCACTGCTACAAACAAGTTCCCCTGAATCACGGTTTCAGGTACAATATCACTTAAAATGACCCCTGCTTTTTTGTAGGTTTTACCTGCTTCAAATAAGCTTCTTACCAGCTCGAGGGCTGGTTTTACCAGTTCGTTGGTAAGCGCCGTTGCAAGCGGCAGGCGAACCGCTCCCGATTTTGTAGGCCCATGCCGGTAATAACTGCCCTTCACTTCCTGTTTGGGCACAATTAATACCGTAATACCGCGTGCTGCTGCGTGTTGTCTGCGCAGTTTTTCTGCAGCCCTTGCCATATAGGTAGCTACCGCTTCTTCTAATTCAGTAAGGGTGGTAACGGGGTTTCCAAACATACGCGTGGTAGCAATCATGTGTTTGGTAACTCTTTCCGATTGCATATCTATACAAGGAAATCCTTTGAGTTCTCTAAACAAACGCGCTCCTACTACACCACCTAATTCTTGATGCGCCCAATTTTCGGTACGCAGTGTTAAATCGTAAGCGGTATTAATACCATAGCCATTTAATTTTTTGGCGTACTGGTAACCAATGCCCCACACATCAGCAATCGGTGTTTTTTGAAGTGCTTGTGTAATTTTTTTATCGGTATTTAAAATTAATACACAGGCCGTTGCTTGCTTGTTTTTTTTAGCGAGCCTATTGGCTACTTTACTGAGTGCTTTGGTAGGTGCTACGCCAATCGAAACGCTAATACCGGTCCACTGTTCAATGATATTTTTAAGCGATACAGTAAAAGATGGTAGGGCGTCTGGTTCAATATGTGCGAGATCGATAAAGGATTCATCTACCGAATACACTTCTACACAACCTTCTGGTAGCATGGTTCTTAACGTTTCCATCACGCGCCAACTTAAGTCGCCGTATAAATGATAGTTAGAAGAAAAAGTAGTAACGCCATTTTTTTCTAAATTATTTTTTTGCATAAAAAAAGGGCTTCCCATTTCTATGCCTACTGCTTTTGCTTCATCACTTCTAGAAATAATGCAGCCATCATTGTTGCTTAATACCACCACGGGCTTGTGTAGTAAATCTGGCTTAAATAAACGTTCGCACGAGCAATAAAAACTATTGCAATCTACAATGCCAATCATGTCTATATTATAAAGTAGCGTGAATACAATAGATCACCACGCCCCATACTGCAAAGGAGGCGAGTGGATCAATTTCAATGTCGGCGCATTTTTTATTTTCGGCAGAGAGTAATTTTTTAACACCCGTATCGGTATAGCGCCGAATTAAAAGTTCACCATTTAAAATAGCCACTACAATTTTTTGGCTGCTGGCTCTAATGCTACGATCTACAATTAAAATATCGCCGGGGTAAATGCCGGCACCGGTCATGGCGTGACTGTTCATTCTAAAAAAGAAGGTAGCGGGCTTGTTTTTAATGAGCTGCTCGTTGAGGTCAATGCCCCTTTCCATATAATCGTCGGTGGCGGCCCCAAAGCCAGTGGCATTGGCGGTAGTAACCTCTTGTTGGGTGTATTTTTTGGAGCCTTTATAGGCAGCCCCCTGCCATTCTTGACTATCCATAACAATAAAAAAGTTTTGTTTTAGCTAAAATATTTAGTAAATTTATGCTAAAATAGTTACTAAAATAAAAAAGTTATGGACATTCATACGAGCGCACGCACTGTTTTTACAGGTCAAACACTTACCACCACTGGGGTATATCAGTTGGTGGCCTACCCCGATGCGCATTTTACAAATTGGGCACGCACCCTTGGTTTTACCGATAAGCCGGTTATTGAGCTAGCCCAGTTTCATACCACTGAGCATATGGAAACTACTTTACTCAAGTGGATGCACCGTATTATTAGCCAGCAAAAAAGTTTTAGGGTGGCCATCGATGGTTTTGGAGCCCTGCCCTCCAGACGTATATTTATGCGTATCGCCAATCAGCAACCTTTTGCACAGCTAGCCGCAAGTTTGCAATTGCTCGATCAATATTTAAAAAGTTATGGATGTATGCCTTCAAAACTGATACAGCAACCTTTACTTGCACTCACTTCACCACTACCACCCGCTGCTTTTGAACAGTTAGCTGCGCAGTATGTAAATAAAGTAGCACAGCCATTTTTTGAACTTAGCACCGTTACACTCATTCGCAAAGAGCATGCACTCGACAAGGGCAAACAGGTGAGCGTTTTTGGGCTACAAACTTTATAAGCAAATTTGGGGTTTGCATAGTAAGTTCTATTTTCGTTGTAAATCAATTTTCCTATGGAGTCGGTGATTAACGGAATAGAAACTTTATTTACCTCTATCAGCGGCACTGCAGCTACCAGGGTAGAAAAATTACCACAAAGTGGTAGTGATCGTATTTATTTCAGAATATACGAAGGAAGCAAAACCTATATCGCTACCTACAACCTTCATCAAAAAGAGACACAAACATTTATACATTTTAGTAAGCATTTTAAAGCAGCGGGTCTTCCAGTGCCGGAAGTGTTAGCCGTAAATAGCGATGACACTATTTATATTCAAGAAGATTTAGGTACTGAGTCGTTACTCGATCAAATCGAAAAAGAAGGACACGCTCTAAATGTATACGCGCTTTTCCAAAAAAGTTTAGCGCAACTTGCACGCATACAAATTAAAGGTGACGAAGGCTTTGATTACAATTGGTGTATCACTGCAAAAGAGTTTGGCAAGCAGGCTATTTTAAGTGATTTACTCTATTTCAAATATTATTTTTTAGATACGCTTCAACTTCCTTACGATAAGCAGGCTATGCTTGAAGATTTTGAAGCATTAAGCACCTATCTGACCCATACGCAACATAAGTATTTTATGTTCCGTGATTTTCAGAGTAGAAATATTATTGTCAATCAAAATGATGTACACTTTATAGATTTTCAGGGTGGTATGAAAGGTGCTTTGCAATATGATGTGGCTTCATTATTGTGGCAAGCAAAAGCAGAATTGAGTGAACAGTGGAAAGACAATTTGCTTGACTATTATATGGATCAAGTAGACATTTTATTAAAAGAGCCCTTAGACCGTACTACTTTTGTGAGCCAGTATAATGGCTATGTATTAATAAGACTCTTGCAAGTAATGGGTGCATATGGTTTTAGAGGATTGTTTGAACGCAAGGCGCACTTTTTAGCGAGCATTCCACTTGCTATGCGCAACCTTCAGTTCTTTATTGAAAACAAACGCGTTGGTATTGTAACGCCGGAGTTTGACAGGGTGTTAAAAATTGTGATGTCTGATGAAATGATTACACGTTTTGAACCAGCTCAGGCCAATGAATCTTCACCACTCATTGTTTCTGTAAATAGTTTTAGTTATAAACGAGGATTTCCGACAGATGATTCTGAAAATGGCGGTGGCTTTATGTTTGACATGCGTGGTATTTTAAATCCGGGTCGCTTTGATGATTATAAAAAACTATCGGGCCTCGATAAACCTGTTCAAGACTTTTTAGAACAGCGTACAAAAATGAATGAGTATTTAAATAGTGTTTGGGATTTAATTGATATTACGGTAGAGGATTATTTGAAACGCGGGTTTCAAAATTTACAAATCAATTTTGGATGCACAGGTGGACAGCACCGAAGTGTATATGCTGCAGAACAAACAGCTAGACACCTTCGTAATAAATACAAAGTAAAAACGCAATTGTCTCATACCAATAAAGCCAACTGGGTAAAATAATTTTTTATGAAGGCAATGATATTGGCAGCAGGACTCGGCACAAGGTTAAAACCCTTTACAGATAAGCATCCCAAGGCATTGGCCTTGGTTAATGGAAAGTCTTTACTGCAGCGAAATATCGAATATTTACAAAAAATTGGTATCACCGAAGTACTCGTTAATGTGCATCATTATGCAGATCAAATTATAGATGCCGTAGCCACTAATAATGGATGGGGTTCTACCATTACTATATCGGACGAAACAGACGCCGTATTAGAAACGGGCGGTGGTTTAAAAAAAGCGGCTTGGTATTTTGAGAACGAAACTTCATTTGTACTGCTCAACGCAGATATCCTTACCAATTTAGATTTAGACGCACTTATTGCGCAGCACACTTCATCTGGTGCGCTCGCTACGCTCGCTGTTTCTATCAGAAACAGTAGTAGGTATTTCTTGTTTGATGCAGCCGGTAAATTGTGCGGGTGGAAAAATCAAAACACCGGTGAGTATAAGCCCGGTCATTTTAACGATAGTAATACGGAGCACCTGCAAACAAAGGCTTTTAGCGGTATTCAGGTAATTGATACAAGGCTACTGTCACTCATGCAAAGAGCAGGTAAATTTTCGATGGTGGATGTGTATTTAGACCTCTGTGACACACAAAATATTTTGGCGTATGATCATACCGGCGCAATACTACTCGATGTAGGTAAGCAAGAAAATTTGGAATTAGCAGCTAGGCTGTTTGTATAAAGCGCGGTAATTTTTGCGCAATCAATTTGTGGTTTAATAAAAATCTCCTTACACCTTAATATAAATTTTCTTTTTATCGAGTACATACACAATGCTCCAATAAAATGCAATCATGCAAATAGCGTAAACCAAAGATCCGTTGCGTAAATCTTCGGAAATGGGTTTGCAAATATGGTTCCAAAACCAAGGTAGTGCGCTCGTGGTGGTGTGTCCTGCTTCTAAACTGAGGTCTTCGAAACGCAGTAGTGACAGCACTCTTGGCAAAAAGCCCGACAAGAAAAATATAAAGAGTGGGTTCTTTCCAAACACATCAAAAAATGTACTCCAAGCACCTTTTATTTCTTTGAATTCAATTAAATAAATGAGCACACTAATGGTTACAATGGCGAGGCCTGTCGTGTATAAAACATAACTGCTGGTCCATATTTTTTTATTAATCGGGAATACCATATCCCAACATAATCCTGCCACAATTAATACCACGCCACTAATAAGTAAGTTGGCAAGCATTTCAAAAGATTTTCCTTTTTGCTGAATGTACTGACCTACTAAAAATCCAAAAATCACTTGAACAATACCGGTGATGGTACTCGTTATTCCTTCCGGATCAAACGCGATGCCTTCACCATGGTACATATGTTTTTCGCTTAAAATAAGTTTGTCGATACCTGTTCCAAAATAGCCCGTCATGCTGTACGGGTCACCGGGGGTTCCAAAAACTGCGGTCATAAACCAGTAGCCTAATAATAAAATGCCACCTAGTACAAACGCACCTTTTGTTTTGGCATAATACAGTATGATAGAAGCAAAAAAGTAACTCAGCGCAATGCGTTGTAATACCCCAAGGATGCGTATGTTTTCCCATTTTTTAGCTACGAGTACACCATCTTCCCATTTAATAAACGGGCTCCAATTTAAAAAGAGCCCAATGCCAAAAATGAGTAGGGTGCGTTTGGTTATTTTTTTCCAAAAAGCAGCGCTAGTGCCAGCTTCAAATTTTGGCATCACAAAAGCCATCGCATTGCCTACCGCAAACAGGAAAAAAGGGAACACTAAATCGGTGGGGGTTACGCCATGCCAGGGGGCATGTTTAAGGGGGCCATAGATGTTTCCCCAGCTACCAGGGTTGTTTACGAGTATCATGAGCGCAACAGTGGCACCTCTAAATACGTCTAAAGAATAGTAGCGTTGTTGTTGCATAGCAATTGTTTATGCTTGAAAGATAGCAAATGTTGGTCTGATTTATGTATTTTGCAGGCCTAAAAGTAGCCTAGATAGGCTCATATTATTATTAAGTATTATGGGAAAGAATATTTTAATTACGGGCGGTGCGGGATTTATTGGATCGCATGTTGTTCGTTTGATGGTGACCAAATATCCAGGGTATCAAATTTTTAATTTGGATGCGCTCACGTATGCGGGCAACCTCGAAAATTTAAAGGACATCGAAAACACTCCTAATTATCATTTTGTAAAAGCGGATATCTTAGATGCAGCAGCTTTAAAAAATATTTTTGAACAGCATAATATTTCCGATGTCATTCATTTGGCTGCCGAGTCACATGTAGACCGATCTATTGTTTCACCTCTTGATTTTGTGTACACCAATGTGATTGGTACCGTAAACTTATTAAATACGGCCAAAGATTTTTGGAAGCAGGATTTAAGTTACGAAAATGCACATGATGGTAGTTGGGATGCAAAAAGAGATCACCTATTTTACCATATTTCTACCGATGAAGTATATGGTAGTTTAGGAAAAGAAGGTTTGTTTACCGAAACAACCGCTTACGATCCAAACTCTCCGTATTCTGCAAGTAAAGCGGCGAGTGATCATTTTGTAAGAGCTTACGGCGAAACCTATCACTTACCCTTTGTGGTTTCTAATTGTTCTAACAATTATGGTCCTAATCATTTTCCAGAAAAATTAATTCCTTTATTCATTCATAATATTATCAATAAAAAAGCTTTGCCGGTATATGGCGATGGCCTCTACACCCGTGATTGGCTCTATGTGATAGACCACGCACGTGCTATTGATTTAATTTTTCATGAAGGAAAAAAAGGCGACACCTATAATATTGGCGGCTTTAATGAGTGGACCAATATTGACCTCGTTAAATTACTCTGCACGCAAATGGATGAAAAATTAGGACGTGCAAAAGGAGAGAGCGAAGGGCTTATTACGTATGTAAAAGACCGTCCAGGTCATGATCGTCGTTACGCCATTGATGCTACTAAACTCAATAAAGAATTAGGTTGGAGTCCATCAGTTACTTTTGAACAAGGACTTGCTGCAACCATCGATTGGTATTTGCAAAACACGGCTTGGTTAGAAAATGTAACAAGTGGTGCTTACCAAACTTACTATAACCAAATGTATACGAACAGATAATGAGAATTGAGCAAACGCCTTTACAAGATTGTTTTATCGTTCATGAAAAAGTGCATGGCGATGCAAGAGGTTATTTTATTGAAACCTTCAATCAAAGAGATTTTAATACAGCATCGGGTCTCGATATTTCTTTTGTACAAGACAATCAATCAAGGTCTAGTAGAGGCGTATTAAGAGGGCTTCATATGCAAAGCGGCGCGTCTGCACAGGCAAAGTTGGTAAGGGTTTTAGAAGGATCTGTGCTTGATATCGCTGTTGATTTAAGAAAAGGTTCTCCTAGTTTTGGACAGCATTACGCCATTGAATTAACTGCTGATAACCACAAACAATTTTTTGTGCCTGCCGGATTTGCGCACGGTTTTGTGGTACTAAGTGAAGCAGCAACATTTTTTTACAAGGTTGATAAATTTTATGAACCTGGTAATGAAGTGGGTATTATCTACAACGATTCAGCTTTAAATATCAATTGGCAGTTAACAGACAGTGAAATCATATTGTCTGAAAAAGATAAAACACTTGGAAGCTTTGCAGCATATGCGGCTTCATTATAAATTAAAATAGCACATCATGAAAGGTATCATATTAGCAGGCGGTTCAGGCACTAGACTCTATCCAATTACAAAAGGAATTAGTAAGCAGTTAATGCCTATTTATGACAAGCCCATGATTTATTACCCGCTTTCTATTTTGATGTTAGCGGGCATCAAAGAAATTTTAATTATTACTACACCTGAAGATAGCGTGCAGTTTCAGCGTTTATTAGAAGACGGTTCTGAACTTGGATGTAAGTTTACTTATGCGGTTCAAGAAAAACCAAATGGCCTTGCGCAAGCTTTTGTAATTGGTGCTGATTTTATTGGTAACGATAAAGTGGCGCTGGTACTTGGCGATAATATTTTTTATGGCGCAGGCTTTAGTAAGCTCGTACAATCTTTTAACAACATAGAAGGTGCTGCCGTTTTTGCGTATGAAGTAAATGATCCAGAGCGTTATGGTGTGGTAGAATTTGACGAACATAAAAAAGCCATTTCCATCGAAGAAAAACCGGCGCATCCTAAATCTAATTACGCCGTGCCGGGTTTATACTTTTACGACAACGATGTAGTAGAAATTGCTAAAAATATTGAGCCTTCTAGTAGAGGTGAGTATGAAATTACCACCGTTAATAATGAATATTTACAAAGAGGCACTTTACAGGTGGGCATTATGAACCGTGGAACCGCTTGGCTCGATACCGGTACTTTTGACTCTTTAAGTGACGCCTGCGAATTTGTAAGGGTTATTGAAAAGCGCCAAAGCCAAAAAATTGGCTGTATTGAGGAAGTAGCCTTTAGGATGGGCTTTATAGACCGTGAGCAGCTCTTAAAACTGGCTGCTAAATACGAGAAAAGCGGCTACGGGCAGTACCTAAAAGGAATAAAACCTTAGCATTCGAACAAAACTAGGAACCTGTTGTTATTTCCTTTATGGATGCATTTACCATTAAAGATCTAGAGAACCTTTCAGGGATTAAAGCCCATACCATTCGCATATGGGAACAGCGCTATCAATTCTTGAACCCTTCAAGGACTGATACTAACATTCGTTATTATACCAACGAAGAGCTTATTAGGCTGTTAAATATTGCCCTACTTAATAAGTATGGGTACAAGATTTCGCACATCGATAAGATGAAGCCCATCGAAATGAAGGAACGTATTTTTTCATTGACCCAAACGGAAGCACAACTCGAAAGAATTGTAAATGAACTGATTGAGTGCATGGTGGATCTGCGCATCGAAGATTTTGAATCGGTACTAGATTTCCAAATTACCAGTAAGGGCATCGAAAAAACAATCACACAAATTATTTTCCCTTTCCTCGAAAGAATAGGTATACTATGGGTTACAAGCAGAGTCAATCCTGCCCAGGAGCACCTAGTAACCAATATTATCAGACAAAAGCTTATTGTAGGTATCGAAAAAACTTCGCCTGCCTTACAAGCGAACTCTACGGCGCTTTTATTCTTACCAGAAGGCGAGCATCATGAGTTAGGTATCTTATTCATGTATTATTTGCTAAAAGCACGTGGGGTAAAAGTCCTCTATTTAGGTGCTAATGTTCCTATTAAAGATGTGCTTTATGTGTCTGAATTAAAAGCACCTACGTTTGTGTACACCCATTTAACCTCGGTGGCTAGCAATTTCAATTTCGAAAAGTTTTTGACTAGAGTAGGCGCTACCTTACCAAAATACTCAGTATTGGTATCAGGCTTACTTACCCAAGCCTATAAAAAGGGCGTACCAACTAACGTTAATCTCAAGCGTTCTTTACCAGAAGTGATGGACTATTTGAGCAAGATTGCATAGTTATTTTTCCGATTTTACTACTATATTTACGTAAGGAGCTGATTATCAGCTCCTTATTTGTTTAATTATTTATAAAAAAAGTTAAACAAAATTGATCGTTGGATGCAGTTATTTGTTTAACTTTGATTTAATAAAATTAAACAAAATGTCTACGCCGGAATTCAACGAACTCATCATCAACAATACCACATTCTTAAAGCCTTTTGCTTTTACACTTACCCGTGATAACGAATCGGCTAAAGATTTGGTGCAGGAAACGTTGTTTAGGGCGCTAGCCAATCGTGATAAGTACAATGTAGGCACCAACATTAAAGCCTGGTTGTACACCATTATGCGTAATATTTTTATCAATGATTACCGCAAAAAATCAAAACAAGCCACTGTATTTGATAATACCCCCAACGATTTTTTAATTGATAACAATCAAACTTCTGTAAGTAACGAAGCGATTGCAAAACTCAATTTAAAAGAAGTGCAAGAATCAATTCATAGTTTACCTATCATTTTCAAAAACCCTTTTATGTTATATTTTGATGGATATAAATACCACGAAATTGCTGATATGTTAAACGAACCGCTCGGTACCATTAAAAGTAGAATTCACTTTGCACGTAAGCTGCTAAAAAATCAGTTGAACAGGTACTAATTTTTGTTTATTTTTACTGGACTTTGAAACAATCTGTCGTTATTATTGGAAGCGGATTTGCCGGCTTATCTGCTGCGTCATTTATGGCTAAAGCAGGTTGGGATGTTACCGTTTTGGAAAAACATGAACAGCCTGGAGGAAGAGCGCGTAGGTATAAAACTGCAGGCTTTACATTTGACATGGGTCCTAGTTGGTATTGGATGCCGGATGTTTTTGAACGTTACTTTAATCAATTTAATAAGTCGGTGTCGGATTATTACAAGCTTATAAGGCTGGATCCTTCGTACCGCGTATACTGGTCTGATGGTCCGGTAGATATTCCTGCCAATTACAATGCGCTTAAAAATTTATTTGATACCATTGAACCAGGTGCAGGTCATCAACTCGATTTATTTTTAGCAGAAGCTGCTTATAAATATGAAGTAGGTATTAATAAGCTCGTGCACAAGCCTAGTCAATCGGTAACTGAATTTATAGATTGGGATTTAATAAAAGGTATTTTTAAACTCGATGTTTTTACGTCAATCAAAAAACACGTTGCCAAACATTTTAAAAATCCAAAACTGCGTGAGCTCATGGAGTTTCCTGTTTTGTTTTTAGGTGCTTTACCAGAACATACACCTGCGCTCTATTCCCTCATGAATTACGCCGATATAAAAGGCGGTACATGGTATCCAGAAACAGGGATGTATAATATTGTAGAAGGCATGTATGATTTAGCGGTGTCGTTAGGTGTACAGTTTAAATTTGAACACGAAGTTACTTCTATAGAAGTTGACAATAAAATCGCAACACGTGTATGTACGAGTAAAGGAAATTTTGAAGCAGATGTAATCATAGGTGGTGCCGATTATCACCACATCGAAACGGCACTATTACCTGCTGCTGCTCAGTCTTACAGTGCTGCTTACTGGGATTCACGCGTTATGGCGCCTAGTTGTCTCATTTATTACATTGGGCTCAATAAAAAATTAGCAGACGTTCAGCACCATACTTTGTTTTTTGATACTTCATTTGAAGTACATGGTGCCGAAATTTATACCACAAAATCTTGGCCCACTGATCCGCTCTTTTACATGAGTGTAACTTCTGTAACAGATGCTACATCGGCACCAGAAGGACACGAAAACCTTTTTTTATTAATGCCAGTTGCAACGGGTTTGGCAGGTGACACAGAAGACGTTAGGGAAAAATATTTGGATCAAATGTTAACCCGCATCGAAAAGAGGTTGGGACAATCAGTTAAGGATGCTATTGTTTATAAAAGGTCTTTTGCGCAATCTGATTTTATATTGGATTATCATGCATTTAAAGGTAATGCATACGGGCTTGCAAACACTTTACTACAAACAGCTATTTTAAAACCAAGTTGTCGTAGTAAAAAGGTAAAAAATCTTTTTTATACGGGTCAGTTAACAGTGCCAGGTCCGGGCGTGCCGCCAAGTTTGATTAGTGGTGAAGTGGTAGCTGGACAAGTAGTAAAACATTATTCAATAAATAAAAATAAACAACTATGATGAACCTGTTTCATGAAGTGAGTCAGGATTGTAGTAGAATAACAACCGAAAAGTATAGCACTAGCTTTTCTTCGGCGATTAGATTGTTGCATAAAGACTTACGCACACCCATTTGTAATATTTATGGTTTTGTTCGTTTTGCGGATGAAATAGTAGATACTTTTCATGGTTATGATAAGGCCATGTTATTTGAAGAATTTAAAAAAGAAACCTATGATGCTATCGAAAGAGGTATTAGTTTGAATCCAATTTTACATAGTTTTCAAATGACCGTTAATCAATATAAAATCGATCATGCGCTCATTGACGCTTTTTTATATAGCATGGAACTTGATTTAGGAAAGCACACCTACGATAGAGCTGGTTACGAAACCTATATTTACGGCAGTGCAGAGGTGGTAGGTCTTATGTGTTTGTATATTTTTTGTGCAGGTAATCAGGTGCAGTATGATGCATTGAAGCCTGCTGCAAAAAGTTTAGGATCTGCATTTCAAAAAGTAAATTTTTTACGTGATGTAAAAGCAGATTTTGAAGGACTAGACCGTATGTATTTCCCGGATTGCGATTTTACTAATTTTACGCACGCCGATAAATTAGCCATTGAGCAGGATATTCAAAAAGATTTTGATGATGCTTACGCAGGTATTTTAAATTTACCCATCAAGGCAAGATTTGGTGTGTATGTAGCTTACAAATACTATCTCTCATTATTTAAAAAAATAAAACGCTTAGAGCCTGCAGATATTTTAGAGTCCCGCATTCGTATTCCAGATTATGGAAAAGCATTTATACTTGCAAAGGCTGGTATCAGAAGCCAGTTAAATATCATGTAAAGCCCCCCTCCCAAGTTATGTTAGAACAAGTTGTGCTGGTAAACGAAAAGGACGAACTTGTTGGCGCCATGGAAAAAATGGAAGCCCACAAGCAGGCTTTACTACATAGGGCGTTTAGTGTTTTTGTTTTCAATAAAAATGGCGATGTATTAATGCAACAGCGTGCATTTTCAAAATACCATAGCGGTGGACTTTGGACCAATACTTGTTGTAGTCATCCAAGACCCGGTGAAGAAATTTTAGCGGCAGCTACAAGAAGGTTACAAGAAGAAATGGGTTTTACAACAAGCCTTATCAAAGCGTTTGATTTTACCTATAAAGCAGATTTTGAGAACGGATTAACAGAACATGAGTTTGACCATGTATTTACCGGACAGTATGATGGTCCAGTGGATTTTAATACAGAAGAGGTTGCAGCATATGCATTTATGCCGGCGCAGGAATTAGAACAGCAAATACAGGAAACGCCAGAACGTTTTACTGCTTGGTTTCATATTGCTTATCCAAAATTAAAAGCATGGATGGCAGAGCCGCAAAATCAAATACATGCAGTCTAAAAAAGCAGTGATTATTGGATCTGGCATTGCAGGACTTGCGGCTAGTATTAGGTTGGTGGCGCAGGGGTATGTAGTAGATGTATATGAAAAATCAGACAAACCCGGGGGAAAACTCGGTCATTTTTCAGAAGCGGATTATCAATTTGATACAGGCCCTAGTTTATTTACCCAACCCCATCAATTAGAGGCACTACTTGCCTTAGTTGGCGAAAAGCTATCCGATTATTTTACCTATCAAAAAATGCCGGTTTCATGTCATTATTTTTATGAAGACGGAACAGTGATTCATGCTGCTGCAGATCCAGATTTATTTGCTGAAGAAGCACATAAAAAAACGGGTGAACCTGTTAGTAACATTAAAAACTATTTAGCTTCTTCGGAAAAATTATACACGCGTATAGGTCAATTTTTTTTAGATCATTCGTTGCATAAATTTTCTACGCTGTTTAAGATTCCGCTTTTGTCGGCGTTACGCGCATTTAAAATGTCGTATGTAACAAGGTCGATGCATACACACAACGAAAAATCTTTTTCTTCTAAAAAGTTAGTCCAACTTTTTAATAGGTACGCTACCTATAATGGAAGCAATCCTTATGTGGCACCAAGTATGCTCACATTAATTGCCCATTTGGAGCATAATGAGGGTAGCTTTTATCCTTCCGGCGGCATGATTTCAATTACCAATGCACTTGTAGCAGTAGCAAAAAAAATAGGCGTTCAATTTTATTTTAATAGTCCCGTTCAAGAAATTACAACCACAAAAAATAAAGCAACAGGAGTAGTGGTAAATGGCAAATCGGTAACTGCCGATATTGTTGTGAGTAATGCAGATGTTTATTTTACATACCTGAATTTACTAGGTGAGCCTTCTAAAGCGCAACATATTTTAAAGCAGGAGCGGAGTAGTAGTGCATTGATTTTTTATTGGGGCATCAAAAAAGATTTCCCACAGCTTAGTTTGCATAATATTTTTTTTACAGAAAATTATGAAGCAGAGTTTGCGCATTTATTTGACGTAAAAATTCCTTTTTCAGATCCTACTGTGTACATTAATATAACGTCGGTGTGTGAGCCTGGCATTCAGGCACCTACGGGTAAGCAAAACTGGTTTGTAATGGTGAATGTGCCTGCCAATACGGGTCAAGATTGGTCTGCTATTACAGCGTCTGTAAAAAAAGCGGTGCTCGATAAATTAGAACGCATGTTGGGTGAGCCCATTGAGCCTTTAATTGAAACGGAGAAAATATTAGATCCTCTGTTAATTGAAGCAAACACCGCTTCCTATCAGGGATCGCTGTATGGGACCAGTTCCAATGCCCCCATGGCAGCATTTTTGCGTCATCCTAATTTTAGCAAACAATATGAGGGCTTGTATTTTGTGGGGGGAAGTGTGCACCCAGGTGGCGGCATTCCGCTTTGTTTAAAAAGTGCAGAAATTATGAGTAATTTAGTGGCAAAAGACAGCGTGATATGAGGCTTTTTATGCAACAATATAAACTTACTATTTCTGTTTTTATCGCACTACTCTTTCATGTTAGTGGCATGCTTGGTATTTTAATTTCTGACCATGCAGCTTGGTTTGTTTCAAATACGCCACTCAACCTTTGGATCATGTTTGTACTGCTTCTTTGGAATCAACCCAGCCTATCACCTAAATTCTGGTATTTTTTTATTACCGCATTTATTACAGGTATGCTCTCCGAAATAATAGGGGTGCATACGGGTTTTTTGTTTGGATCTTATTTTTATGGAAAGGCATTAGGACCCGGACTTTTGGACGTGCCTTTTACTATTGGGATGAACTGGTTTGTGGTTGTTTTTTGTGCTGGCACTGTTATGACAATGTTGCACCGCTGGTTACAGCACCATTTTTTAAAAGAAGGGGAAGCTGTACCTAAACGCATAGAAAATATAGCATTTGTACTAGATGCAGCCCTTGTGGCCGTTTTATTTGATTGGTTAATGGAGCCAGTAGCTGTTAAGCTTGGTTTTTGGACCTGGCTATCACTAGATATTCCTTTGTATAATTATGTATGTTGGTTTATCGTAAGTGCCGGTTTACTTGTTTTATTTAGAAAATGGGAGCAACCTAAAGCCAACCCTTTTGCACTACATTTGTTATGTATTCAAGTGCTGTTTTTTTTAACACTTCGAAATTATTTACCATGATCTATGTTTTTGTTGCGATAGGCGTTTTTTTGTTAATGGAACCCATTACCTGGGCTACCCATAAATATGTGATGCATGGCTTTTTGTGGTATTTGCATGAAGATCACCACCAGAAAAGTGATGGCTTTTTTGAAAAAAACGATGCTTTCTTTCTGATTTTTGCAATTCCAAGTTGGCTTTGTATTATGCTAGGTAGTATGGCGCAAAATTACTGGTCGGTGGGCATTGGGGCCGGAATCGCCATGTATGGGTTTGCCTATTTTTTAGTGCACGAAATTATCATTCACCAGCGTTTTAAATTCTTTACAAGATCTAATAATAAATACATCAAAGCCATTAGATGGGCGCATAAAATGCACCATAAGCATTTAGGCAAAGAAGAGGGTGAAAGTTTTGGTATGCTACTTGTAGCAAAAAAATACTGGGATAAAGTGCGCAAAGACGAGGCCTTACAAAATCAAGCATAGATCTTTTTTGAAACCACACTACGATTATATTATTACAGGTGCCGGTCTTGCGGGTTTAAGTTTACTTATGCGCATGATGCAGCATCCTTTTTTTGATACGGCTCAAATTCTAGTGATTGATGCAGCTCAAAAAAATACCAATGACCGAACCTGGTGTTTTTGGGAAAAAGAACCGGATATTTTTGAACCCATTGTTTGCAAAAAATGGGAACAAGTTTCTTTTATCGCGCCTTCTTATAAAAGTGAATTGAACTTATCGCCCTTTGTTTATAAAATGATTAGAGGGATTGATTTGTATACGCATGTATTATCACTCGCTGCAAATAAATCAAATATTACATTTTGTACAGAGCCTGTTTTGTCGGTTCAGTCTACGCAAACCGGGGCTACTGTTGAACTCAACAATCAAACATTTACGGCAACCAAAGTTTTTAATAGTATTTTATTTGAACCGGCAAATGTGCTGGCGCATAAGTCTGCTGATTATTTTTTATGGCAGCATTTTAAAGGGTATGAAATAAAAACGGAAACTCCTGTTTTTAATGATGCGGTGGCCACGCTCATGGATTTCACTGTCGATCAATCAAACGGCACTACGTTTATGTATGTAATGCCAACTTCTACTACTACAGCACTTGTAGAATATACTTTGTTTACAGAAAATCTGTTAGCGGACAGTGCCTACAACGATGCTATACATGCCTATATACAAAAAACATATGGTAATATTAAATACACGATCACGCATCAAGAGTTTGGTAAAATACCGATGACTAACTTTACTTTTTCTAGTGGCGCTGGAAACCTCATTAACATGGGTGTTGCAGGCGGTCAGGTAAAAGGAAGTAGTGGTTATGCTTTTCATTTTATTCAAGAAAAAACAAAAACTGTTATTGCAGATGTAGTAGCCGGAACAAATCCATTAAGGACGCCCAATTTTTCACAAAAAAAGTTTCAGTTATACGACGCCGTACTACTTAGGGTATTGCAAGACAAAAAATTAGATGGCGCTACTATTTTTACCCAGATATTTTCTAAAAATCCGCCTGACCGGGTATTTCGTTTTTTAAACAATGAATCTTCTTTAATAGACGATTTACATATTATGTCTTCTGTGCCTACGCGTATTTTTTTACCAGCTGCTTTATACGCCTTACTGGGTGTAAAGCGGCGGCGGGCCTGAATTAAAAGGGCGGTATATTTGCAATTGATTTATTTTTGCTGCCCACCTTGCAATTGGCCTCGTAGTACAATGGATAGTATAAGAGTTTCCGAAGCTCCAGATTCAGGTTCGATTCCTGACGAGGCCACCAATAATCTTTCCTTTTTCTTCTATTTTTTGCCACTAATTAAGTAATATTAAGGACTCAATTTTAGTTCATCCATACCCATTTGTTGTATGTTATTATTAGGAATAGATCTTGGCACTTCTTCTGTAAAAGTTTCTGTACTAGACGCTGGTAATGGTAACGTATTAGCAAGCGCGCAATACCCCGAAACCGAGGCTGCCATTATTTCCCATCATCCCGGTTGGGCGGAGCAGTCGCCCAATCAGTGGTGGCATGATGTTAAGGCTGCTATTTTAAAATTACACGCAACAGGTGCCTACAATCCTTCTGATATTGGTGCTATTGGCATTGCCTATCAGATGCATGGACTGGTGCTTGTAGATAGCCATCAAAACGTAATTAGAGATAGTATTATTTGGTGCGATAATAGAGCGGTATCACTTGGTGAAAAAGCATTTGAACAAATGGGGAACGATTACTGCTTAACGCATTTATTAAATTCGCCAGGAAATTTTACGGTATCAAAACTTGCTTGGGTGAAGCAAAATGAACCTGAGCATTATGCTCAAATATATAAAATGATGCTCCCCGGCGATTTTATTGCCATGAAATTGACAGGTGAAATTACAACCACCATCGCTGCATTATCTGAAGGTATGTTTTGGGATTTTAAAAATAATTGTTTGTCTAAGGCAGTTATGGATTATTACGGCCTCGATGCACAGCATATACCTGCAATCAAAAATGTATTTGATACACACGGTTATGTAAGTGAACATATTGCCAATGAACTTGGTTTTTCAAAAGGAATTTCAGTAACGTATAAAGCAGGTGATCAACAAAATAATGCACTTTCTTTAAACGTAGTACAACCTGGTGAAGTAGCGGCCACTGCTGGTACGTCTGCAGTGATATATGCGGTATCAGATAGTTTGCAAGCAGATACGGCGTCAAGGGTTAATTCATTTGCGCATGTCAATCATACGCTCGAACAAAATAGCATTGGCGTGCTATTATGTATTAATGGTGCAGGCATTTCAAATAGTTGGATGAAAAATAAAGTAGGCGCTCGTAGTTATGAAGAGATGAATACACTTGCTGCATCTGTAGCTCCAGGATCTAATGGTGTAGCCGTGCTTCCCTTTGGTAATGGGTCGGAACGTATGCTCAATAATAAAAATATAGGCGCTCATATTACGGGGCTTGATTTTAATAGACATGAGCCGGCGCATATGTACCGCGCGGTTCAAGAAGGTGTTGTGTTTGCCATGCAATATGGTTTTAAGGTACTACAGCAAAATGGTGTGCAGCCAACAGTGATTAGAGCTGGCAAAGCCAATATGTTTTTAAGTGATGTCTTTGTAGACTGTTTTGTTAATACACTTCATGTGCCGCTAGAGCTCTATCAAACAGATGGAAGCAAGGGTGCCGCTATTGGTGCAGGCTATGGAGCCAAGGTATTTGCTACAATTGAGGAAGCTTTTGTTAATAGCAAGCCACTTCGTGTCATTGAGCCCTCCGGAACCAATGACTATGCAGCAGCATATGAAAAATGGGAGCATCAATTGGCGCTGCAAATCAAAAACAATCAATAAATTTAAAGTCTTAAAACATAAGGTATGTCAGTAGTAGTAGTAGGTTCTAAAGAATTTTTTAAAGGAATTGAAAAAATCAAATACGAAGGAACTGCTTCGCATAATCCACTCGCATTTAGATGGTACAATGAAAATCAAGTAGTAGCTGGCAAAACCATGAAAGAACATTTTAGATTTGCTTGTGCATACTGGCATAGCTTTTGCGGTTCTGGTGCCGATCCTTTTGGTGAGCCAACGCATTTGTTTGAGTGGGATACAAAATCTGATCCTATCGAAAGAGCAAAAGACAAAGCAGATGCTGCATTTGAATTCATGACAAAATTGGGCGTTCCTTATTATTGTTTTCATGATGTAGATGCCGTTGAATATACAAATGATGTTCATGAAAATGAAAGACGCTTACAAGCTATTACGGCGTATTTAAAAGAAAAGCAAGCGGCTAGTGGCATCAAATTACTTTGGGGTACTGCTAATTTATTTTCTAGTAGAAAGTATATGAATGGTGCAGCTACCAATCCAGATTTTACTGTGCTCGCACATGCGGGTGCACAGGTTAAAGCAGCGTTAGATGCAACCATTGCACTCGGTGGTGAAAATTATGTTTTTTGGGGTGGAAGAGAAGGCTATATGAGCCTTTTAAACACAAACATGAAGCGTGAAAAAGATCATTTGGCTAACTTTTTAAAAGCGGCTAGAGATTATGGTAGAAAAAATGGTTTTACCGGAAAGTTTTTTATTGAACCAAAGCCTTGTGAACCATCAAAGCATCAATATGATTATGATTGTGAAACCGTGATTGGTTTTTTACGTGAACATGATTTATTAAACGATTTTAGTTTAAATATAGAAGTAAACCATGCAACCCTTGCTGGACATACGTTTACGCATGAATTACAGGTAGCTGCCGACGCTGGATTGTTAGGTAGCATGGATGCCAACAGAGGTGATTATCAAAATGGTTGGGATACCGATCAATTTCCATCTGATATCAATGAATTAACAGAAGCGCTACTTATTATTTTAGAAGCAGGCGGATTTAAAGGTGGCGGTATTAATTTTGATGCAAAAATTAGACGTAACTCTACCGATCCCGCCGATTTATTTTATGCGCATATTGGTGGTATGGATGTTTTCGCAAGAGCGCTCCTAACGGCAGATGCTATTTTACAAGGGTCTGATTATAAAAAAATTAGAGCCGACCGTTATGCAAGCTATGATGCTGGAAAAGGAAAAGATTTTGAACTGGGAAAAATTTCATTAGAAGATTTACGAGATATCGCAATTGCAGCAGGTGAGCCAGCAACGATTAGTGGTAAGCAAGAGTTTATTGAAAATTTAATTAACCGTTATATTTAATGAATAAGGCGGAAGTAAGCACGCTATTTGCCCAGCAGTTTAATGAAGCGCCTTTATTTGTTATAGCCTCACCGGGGCGTATCAATTTAATTGGGGAACACGTAGACTATAATCATGGTTTTGTGCTTCCTGCAGCTATTGATAAGTATATGTATGTGGCCGTTTCAAAAAGAAACGATAACCAGATAGTATTACACGCTGCTGATCTTAATCAAAATCACCAAAATAGCCTTGACGCACCTTTGCAGCCTTCAAGTAGTGGATGGCCTAATTATGTATTAGGTGTTATTCATGATTTGCTGGCAGCTGGTTATTCTATTGCAGGCTTTAACATGCTTATTACGGGTAATATTCCTATCGGCGCTGGGGTATCTTCATCGGCGGCACTTGAATGTGCGACTGTTTTTGCATGCAAGCATCTTTTTGATTTGAATATTAGTAAAGAAGCAATGGTTACAACAGCTCAGCGCGCCGAAAATAATTTCGTAGGCGTTAACTGTGGTGTGATGGATCAGTTTGCAAGTATGTTTGGAAAAGCAGATCATGTCATAAAACTAGATTGCGCTGATTTATCGTACACCTATTTCCCATTTAAACTAGAAGGCATTAGTATTGTACTGTTTGATACATTGGTAAAACATACTTTGGCGTCATCGGAATATAATACCAGAAGAGATGAGTGCGAAACTGGTTTAGCGGCGCTCCGTCAAAAATTTTCTATCGGTACTTTTAGAGAAGCGTCGCTAGCCATGTTAGATGCAGCCTCTGATTCTATTACTGGCAATGTATATAATCGGTGCAAATATGTGATCGAAGAAATTGCCCGAATGGAAGCTGCTTGTAATCATTTACTTGCTGGTGAAATAGTTGGATTTGGTGCACGTATGTATGAAACACATACTGGGCTTAGTGAGCTTTATGAAGTAAGTTGTGCGGAGCTCGATAATATTGTACAAAACTGTAAAAAAGAAAATGTCATTGTTGGTGCAAGAATGATGGGTGGTGGGTTTGGAGGCTGCGTAATAGCGCTGGTGCAAACGACCAAAGTTGAAGAGGTGTTCAACCGTATTAACAATGAGTACCAAAACAAATTTGGACGTAGTATGGGAAAATACCTGATCCAAATTGGCGATGGTACCAGGTTACTAGATTAATATTTACAATTATTCAATTATGAAACAAAGTAGGGTACCTCAAAAGCGGATTTTTTTGGCGTTATGCCTTTTTGTACTTGCTGTATTACAAAAACCTGCTTTTGGGCAAAGGAATATATTATCAAAGGCTTTTACACAAACGCTGTTACAAGATAAATTAACAAACATAGCAGCTTGGCGCTTGGAGCAAAAAAATAGTTACTTACAAAAAGTAGCGGCACTGCCGGAAGCTGTAAAAGAAAGGCTTGTAAAAGAGGGGGACCGGGGCTTACAATATGAGTGGCCAGCTTTACCAGCAAGTTTATACCTCGATTATAAAATCACGGGGACTCGGTATAATTTCGAAAGAAAAAATAATGAGCGACGAAAAGTTTTAAATGAATTAGCGGTCGCTGCGATTATTACAAAGGATAAAAAATATATTGCACAAATTGCAAATGGTATTTGGACACTCTGTGAGCAAACTACCTGGGTATTGCCAGCACATATTGTAGTTCAAAAAGAAAAAACAGGACTACCTGACCCTTACGAAGTGGTTATTGATTTAGGAAGTGGTACGGCAGCTGCACAGTTATCCATGATTCAATTTATGTTAAGTGATGAACTCGACGCCTATTCAAAAGGTATTGGCAAACGCGTTTTTGCAGAATTAAATAAACGAATTTTTCAACCTTATTTAACCCGCACTGATTTTTGGTGGATGGGTTTTACAGGGCAAGCCGTAAACAATTGGAATCCATGGGTAAACACCAATGTACTCATGACGGCCTTGTATAGTGGGCTTGGTGCAGATAGTGTAGGGCTCATTATTGGCAAAACCGTAAAGAGCACCGATTTTTTTGTCAATCAATATCCTGATGATGGCGGCTGTGATGAGGGGCCTTCTTACTGGAGTGAGGCAGGCGGTAAATTAATGCGCTTTATCCATGTTTTAAATAAACTAACAACAACATCCATTGATTGGAAACAAGAAAAATTAATTTACAATATGGGTAACTATATTAGTAAGGTCCATATTGGAGAAAATAATTTTGTAAATTTTGCCGACGCTTTTTCTAAATCTATACCAGATCCTGAAAGTGTTTACTCCTATGGCGCACTTTATAATGACGCTGCATTAAAATCTTTTGGCGCGTATTTATTTGGTTTGCAAAAACAAAAATTAGACAATGGCAATATCATTGATTTTTTAGAAACGACATCTATTTATGATTCGCTTACTACTGTCCCGCCAATTGCGCCGCTTCCTGCCGTGTCATGGTTTGGCGATAGGCAGGTATTAACGGCTAGAACTAAAAGTGAATCAACATCAGGTATGTTTTTAGCGGTTCAGGGTGGACATAATGCCGAAAGCCATAACCACAACGATATTGGTAATTTTATGGTGTATGCTGCCGGAACTCCCGTTTTTGTTGACGCAGGTGTGGGATCTTATACCGCGCAAACCTTTAGTAGTAGAAGGTATGAGCTTTGGAATATGCAGTCGGGTTGGCATAACTGTCCTACCATTAATGGCGTGATGCAAAAAGAAGGGCTTTCCTATAAAGCAAATGATGTCCAGTTTCAACAAACAGCGAATAGTGTTTCTTTATCTATGGATATAGCAGCTGCGTATCCAGCGGAAGCGGCTGTAAAAAAATATATACGAAAGTTTGATTTTAATACTGAAAAAAACAGCATTCTAATTTCTGAAAATTATGAAATGCTTGCATTGAAAGAAAAATTGGTGCTTCACTTTTTAGTACATCTTAAACCAACAATAGAAAAGCCAGGAAAAATTGTATTTATGAGCGGAGAAAAAAAGTTGCTTGAATTTAATTATGATCCAAAGTTATTTGATATCAACCTAGAAGATAAATTACTAGATGATGAACGAATTAGTGGTATGTGGGGTAAGCAGTTATACCGTATTAATTTAACGGCAAAGGACATTAGAAAAACCGGAAAACAAAACTTCACTATTAATTTATTAGATCCTGTTTTATAACAAATGTTATTATGAAAAGAAGAAATTTTATACAACTATCCTCAATATTAAGTTTTGTGGGTCTGGCGCCTGCTATTACCAGTGCTAGTGTAGTTGATACGAAGGCTTTAGATGGCGTATTAAATGCTAATGGGCTAAAAGACCGCTTGTATTGGGTTCAATTACTAGATAAAATAGCATCGCCTATTTTGTCAAATATGCGTAAAGGCGAGCTCAGAAAAAATATGCCCATGGATTATAGCCCAGCATGGGATAACCGCAATAAAGAAGTGGCTTATATGGAAGCCATTGGGCGTTTAATTGTGGGCATCGCCCCATTTGTAGCACTACCAGATGATGATACCAATGAAGGACACATCAGAAAAAAAATGAGGGATCAAATTCACGCATCACTAACGCATGCTGTGGATCCTGCAAGTCCAGATTATTTGTATTGGGGTTCTCCAAAAGTTGCACAACCACTTGTTGATGCTGCGTTTTTAGCCCAAGCTTTGTTACTCGCACCTGCTGCGTTATGGGAACCATTAAGTAGTCAAACCAAAGAACGTTTTATTTTCGAGTTCACCAAACTACGTGCTATCAAGCCCGCTAACAATAACTGGGTTTTATTTGCAGCTATCATAGAAACATTTTTATTAAGTATTGATGCGCCATTTGATGCGGCGCGCATAGATGCCGGTATTGATAAAATTATAGGATGGTATGTTGGTGATGGTTGGTATAGTGATGGCGTTAAATTTCATTTTGACCATTACAATGGATTTGTGATACAGCCCATGCTTGTAACCGTTCTTCGTGTAAATGTTACCAAAGGAAGAAGAGAAAAGACCTTATTAGATCAGGCCTATAAACGGATGCAGCGCTATGCTTCATTTCAAGAACGTTTTATTTCACCAGAAGGAACATTCCCTGTTTTTGGAAGATCCTCTACCTACCGGGTAGGTGCTTTCTGGCCACTCGCTTCGCTCGCACTAGAAAATAATTTACCAGCAGGCGTAATACCATCACAAGTAAGACCAGCGTTAACAGCTGTATTTAAAAGAGTGTTTGTCAAAGATACATTTAACACGAGTGGCTTGTTAACATTAGGTTTTGTAGGCGCCAATCAGTCTAATATTGCAGATTCTTATTCCAACACGGGCAGTATGTACCTGGCTTCTTTTGCCTTTATGCCACTGGGTCTTCCGGCATCGCATGAATTTTGGACAGCAGCACCAACCAATTGGACGCAAAAAAAAGCATGGAATGGAGAAGTATTTCCTAAAGATTACGCTGTAGATTATTAACTTTATTACCTTATTAAATTTTTGACATGAAAAAATACATGGTTGGTTTTGCGCTTTTGTTTGTGATGGTTCAACTCAGTTACGGACAAACTGCTTCTTTAAAAAATAAAATGAAAGATCTTATTGAAGATAATTTTGTTTTTGCCGCCAAACAGTATCAGTATTTAAAAGCAAATACACCTGACTCGGTAATGCCGCGTAGTTATGTGCCAGCAACAGGAAAATCAGTAACAAGTGATACCAAATGGTGGTGCAGTGGATTTTATCCGGGTACTTTATGGTATTTATATGCCTATACCAAAGATGAGGCCATCAAAAAAGAAGCAGAAAAAAGACTCGGTATTTTAGAAAAAGAAAAATATTATACGGGCAATCATGATTTAGGTTTTATGATGTATTGTTCTTTTGGAACCGCATACAAATACACCAACAATCCTGCATACAAAGATGTTGTAGCAATTGCAGCTAAATCATTGTCTACAAGGTATAGGCCTCAAATTAAATCTATTCAATCTTGGAATTCGAGAGATATTTTAAAATGTCCAGTTATTATTGACAATATGATGAATCTCGAATTACTGCACTGGGTAAGTGATCATGGTGGCGATCCGGTGTTTAAAGAAATTGCGGTTACACATGCCAATACAACCATTGCCAATCAATTTAGACCAGACAATAGTTCGGTGCATGTGGTTGATTGGGATTTAAATACTGGCACTGTTCTTAAAAAAATAACTTGGCAGGGTGCTGCAGATTCATCGGCATGGTCTAGGGGTCAAACCTGGGGATTTTATGGTTACACCATGATGTACCGTTTTACAAAAAACAAAACTTATTTAGCACAAGCTAAAAAAATAGCCCGCTTTTTACTAACTCATCCCCGCCTTCCGTCAGACAAAGTACCTTATTGGGATTTTGATGCGCCAGGTATACCAAATGTTCCGCGTGATGCTTCCAGTGCGGCTATCATGGCTTCGGCCCTTTTAGAGCTAGGTCAATACTCGGTAGGTGCAGAAAAAAAGGAATATATAGAAACCGCAGAAACTATATTAATGTCTTTATCTTCTGAAGCATACAGGGCAAAATTGGGCCAAAATGGAGGCTTTATACTCATGCATAGTGTTGGATCGCTTCCGCACAAGTCTGAAGTAGACGCACCTTTAACCTACGCCGACTATTATTTTATAGAAGGGCTTACGCGATATAAAGATTGGTACCTAAAATAGTAAGCCTTTAATGGCAGTTTTTGCCGTTCGTCTATTTTAACAGCTTGTCTGGCAATACTTTGTAAACAACAAGGTACTTTTGTGTAGCATTTTTGATAATGCAATACTTAAGAACCAAACAAACTGCATGTATTTATCATTTCAAGGACAAAAAAGCCTAGCGCTTACTCTATTTTCGTTTTTAATATCACTCACCACATTTGCGCAAATCAGTTCCATTAAAGGAACGGTAAAAGATACCACCGAAAAAAAGGTTTTATCCCTCGCTTCAGTTAATCTATTAAGGGCCAAAGATTCGGTACTTGTAAAAACAGTAAGAACCTCAAATAATGGAGAATTTAGTATAGCAAGCTTACCGGTAGGTAATTACATTATCATGGTAAGCTATCCTCAGTATGCCGATTTTACAGATAAAATTACGGTTGAAGGTACGCCACTCACTCTGAGTATTGCTATTGATACCAGGGCGCATATTCTTAAAGAAGTCATTGTAAAAAACACGGTGTCGGCTATTCGGGTTAAAGGGGACACCACCGAATACAAAGCGGATAGTTTTTATGTGACCCCCAATGCAGATGTGCAGGAACTCTTAAAAAAGATGCCGGGTATTCAAGTAAATGCAAAAGGTGAAATTACGGCACAGGGTGAAAAAGTAAATAAGGTACTTGTAGATGGGGAAGAGTTTTTTAGTGATGACCCTGCCGTTGTTACCAAAAATTTAAGAGCCGATGTAGTTGACAAAGTACAAGTGTTTGATAAAAAATCGGATCAAGCGGTGTTTACCGGGATTGATGATGGGAAAAAGTCAAAAACCATTAACCTTCAATTAAAGGAAGATAAAAAAAATGGATACTTTGGTAAGGCAGAGGCTGGAAGCAACTTTAATCAGTTTGGTAATGGTAAACTAATGTCTAATGCCTTTAAGGGTAAACGAAAAATTGCCGGTTATGTAACGACCGATAATACCAAATTCGATAATTTAAATTGGGATGAAGCACAAAATTACGGTGATGGTGGTGGTATGGTTACAGAATTTGGTGATGGCGGGATGTCTATGATAATGATGAGTGGTGATGGAGAAGAAGGCGGCGGCTCTACAGGCTTTCCTAACCAGCAGTCTGCGGGTGCTACCTATAGTAATAAATTTGATAAAGGTTCTGTGAATACGAGTGCACAATACAATAGGCTTATTGTAAATGGTTTAACAAGTTCATATAGTAAAACTATTTTACCTACCAACTCTATTGTAAATAACACCAATAGTGCACAGCGTAACGAAAAAAAGAAGTACAAATTTACGACCACCGATCAGTGGGGTACCGATAGTACGGGGCTCTTTAAATTAACCCTAAAGGCTGCTAATGTATTATCTAATAATACAAGTAGTTTTGCAGGTAGTTCATTTATACCAGAAACGGGTTTAAAGCTCAATAATACGGACCGAACAACGAGTAATTCTACCAATGATAAAACCCTTAACGGTTCGCTTAGTTATAGGCTTCGTTTTGCAAAAAAAGGGAGAACTATTTCTGTAAATTCTGATTTTAATTTTGGAGATAAAACACAGGACGGACTTTTAAATGCGCAGAATGAGTTTTTTAATCCCTCTAATGTGATTGTTAAACAAGAAACTATTGCGCAAACCAAGGCCTTAACACAACTTACCTCTGCGGGCAGTGTAAATACAATCTATACAGAACCGCTAGGTAAAAATTCGTTCTTGATTTTCAATTATAAAATTGGATTAGCGGGGAATAATTCGGAACGAAACACATTTGATACAAAAGCGGGACAGCCAAAAATTAAAGTAGATACTTTAAGCAACCATTTTAAATTTAATACGGTTAATAACAGTGGAAATATCAGTTACCGATATGCGGTTAAAAAAGTAAACTTTAATATTGGAACAGGTGTTGGTTCGGCAAATTATACTATGTTCGATTACGCGACAAATGCAAACAGGTCTATTAACTTTACCAATTTTATTCCATCTGCTACTTTTAATTTTACACCCAAGCAGCAAAAAAAACTGATACTTAGTTATGTAGGAAATACACAAAATCCAAGCTTACTTCAAATTCAGCCCATTATAGACAATACCGATCCGCTTAATATAAGTGTCGGTAATGCCAATTTACGACAGTCATTCACCAACAGGTTTTCATTCAACTATAATAGTTTTAAAGTCATGAAAAGCAAGTATGTGCAGCTTAGTGGTAGTTTCTCCAACACCAATGATGCCATTGCAACATCTTCAAATATTGATGCTTTTGGTAAGTCTGTTAACCAGTATGTAAACGTAACTGGTAATTACAATTACGGTGCCATGTTTTACTATGGGTTTGATTTGTATAAGGGTATTAATTTTGGTACAAGTGCTGGCATCAATGGCGGTCGTTACAATAATATCGTTAATGGTATTAAAAATACCAACGATAATATATCTTCTAGGTTTAGTGTCGAATTGGCTTATTGGGGCGATAAAAAAGTAAATTTTTGGAGTAGTTTTGAGGCCTCCAATAATAAGACAGTATCTAGCATTAGACCAGGCGCTTCTACTAATTTTTGGTCGTACCGCAGCAATTCAAACGTTCAGCTCAAATTTAAAAAAGCCAAGTTTTTCATAGACTTGAGTACAGATATTACCGTGTATCAAAAGTCTGCGGCATTCCCGAGTCAGCGTAATATTTATTTAGTACACCCATCTATGCGTAAAGTGATTTCTAAAAACGACAAGTGGGAAGCTAAACTTATGATCTACGATATATTCAATCAAAACCAATTTGTAGACAGAAATATTACAAGCAACTTTATATCTGAAACTGCTAATAATGGTATTAGACGTTATGCTTTATTTAGTATCATCTATAATTTTTCAAAAAATGGCAAGCCTGTTTCTATGGGCTTCTAATTTTACAATATCCTTAATTTGATTTTATGAGAATTCTTTATATCGTTATTTTATCTTTTTTTGTTAGCGCAAGCACTGCTCAGGTGAATTTTGTACAAGCTGGTGCCATTTCGTATGAGCGCCGTATTAGCCAGTTTGCTGCACTTTTAAGCTCAGAAAGTCAAGATAATATGTGGACAGAGGAGCTAAAAAAGCAGTTTCCAAAAGTGGTTGCAGATAATTATACACTGCAATTCAACAATAAGGAAAGCTTTTATTTTCTGACCAAAGAAAACCCAGATAATAAGTACATTAATATGATTTTTAAACCTACCGAAACAAATTATGTGCAACAAAAGCACCAGTCGGGTACGGTTACAACTGCCGCTAGTATTTTTGAGACTGTTTATTTAGTAAATGATAGCCTTACAAAATACGAATGGAAAATTACCGGTGAGGTGAGAGATATTGCAGGGTTTGAATGTAAAAAAGCGGTCACTAAAATTTGCGATTCGGTAGTGGTAGTGGCTTTTTATACCGATCAAATTCCAGTGCAAGCAGGTCCCGAAAATTTTAATGGACTTCCTGGTATGATACTGGGCATTGCAGTACCGCGTTTAGGTACCACTATTTTTGCAACCAGTATTTCTTTGCAAGCTGCACCCAATTATGTTTTGCCAACACTTAGCAAACCTAAAAAATCAACCATTAAGCAATTAGATGCTGACCTATTAAAAACCACCAAAGACTGGGGTAAAGAAGCGGCCGCTATTTTGTGGTTCTTAAAACTCTAACCTAGCCCGCCTTTCCCTCTATACAGTTTAACCGGTTTATCTAGGGTTACTTTTAAAACGGTGATATACTTGTCTAATATAGTTGCAGGAACATCTATGTAAACAAGCCCCGGTACAGGGCTCCAAGAAATCTTTCCTACCACTTTTGATTTTAATGTTGCACCGCTTCCTAGTACCTCTATCGATTTGATTTTATTGTCTAGGCCCTTCACCATAACAGGCCCACTTGTTTTACCATGTAAGAATAAATACAGCGTGGTAGAATCTTTGGATAAAGTAGTAGGTCCATAAAAATGACCTTGTGGAATACCACCTATGGTATTAAATATTGCACTGCCATTTCTTTTATTCCATGCACCTAGTTCCTTTAAAATATGTACCTGCTCGTCCGGAATGGTACCGTCTTGTTTAGGCCCAATGTCTAATAATAAATTACCGCCATTAGAAACGGCGTCTACAAAAATAGAGATCACTTCGTAAGGTGTTTTCCAGTTGGAATCTGATTTTCTATAACCCCAATTATCATTGGTTGTCATACAAAGCTCCCACCATTTAAAACTAGGCCTTGTAACTGGAAAATTTTGTTCTGGTGTTTCATAATCGCCATAGCCTTGTAAACGGCCGTTGATAATGGTTGCAGGGTTGCGCGCCAATAAATTAGCCCTTACTTTACTGCTTTCCCACTCTTCGGCACTATGTTCCCAGTCACCATCAAACCACCATAAATCTGGGTTGAATTTTGTAGACAGTTCGGTTAATTGATTTTGAAAAAATCCTTGAAATCTTTTCCAACGCTCGGGTTCATTGGCTACTTTATACCTACTGCTATCTTTTAAAAATCCAGGATAATCAGGATGGCTCCAATCGATTAGTGAAAAATAAGCACCCACTTTAATATTGTTTTTACGCAGTGCATTAACGAGTGGATCAATCAAATCTTTTTTTGCAGGCGTATTTCTGATAACATCATAATGTTTTTCTTTGGTGTCCCATAATGCAACACCATCATGGTGTTTGGTGGTGATAACGGTGTAACGCGCACCTGCTTCTTTAAATAAATTGGCCCAAGCTGTAGGATCATATTTGCTTGCAGTAAATCCACTTAACTGACTCATGTATGCGGGCCAGGTTACTTGTTTGTTGTGAAAACTCCAACTCTCTGAAACGTCATTCACTGCATAAATTCCGTAGTGAATAAAAATGCCAAGTTTAGCATCTTCAAACCAACCCATTTTTTGCTGAATACTGTCTTGGTTAATTTTACTTTGTGCATTTGTGTTAGTTGTAACAAGTGTTATAAAAAGTAAAACTGCAAAACAGGTTACTAAGTTTTTGTAAAAACGTTTCATAGATGATTGTTTGTAGTATTAAAAATCGACTATTTTTAATCGCCACCTCACTTTATTTGAAAAAATATTTTTATCTTCTCATCTGATAATCAATTTGAATCTATTTGAATTGTTCCTGCTATTATTTTAACCCAATCTAGTGATATGCCTCGTTTTGCTGTTGTCCTTACTGCTTTATTTTTGTTCATAGCAAATTGCTTGTGTGCTCAATTGCAAAAAAGTAACCTTGAGTTTTCAAGTTCACCTACTAGATGGGACGAGTCACTACCACTAGGTAATGGCATGCTTGGTGCGATGGTTTGGCAAAAAGAGGATCGGTTGCGTTTTTCGTTAGACTGTGCTGCACTCTGGGACGAAAGGCCTATGAAAGATTTGCACCGAAATGAATTTAGTTTTAAATGGGTAGAAGAGCAGTATCAAAAAAATAATTATACAGCGGTCCAAAAACTTTTTGATGCGCCCTACGATAGAGAACCGGCACCTAGTAAAATACCTGGCGCGGCCTTACAATTTGATACACGTAATTTAGGTAATGTTACTAGCGCTGAATTAGATATTTCAAAAGCTTTGTGCACCGTTAAGTGGACAACAGGGGCTGAGCTGCAAACATTTATAGATGCAAACAGGCAACTTGGGTGGTTTTCATTTTCAAATATCTCAGATAGTGTTGCGCTACAATTAATAGCACCAGCCTATGGCGGTAAAGCAACTGTTGGTGGCGATGTGGTAGGTGGTGATGACCTATCGAGGCTTGGTTATGCGCAAGGTACTGTCGCGCGTACACAAAAAGAAATGGTATATCAACAAATAGGTTGGGGTGGTTTTTATTACACCGTTAAAGTCAAGTGGTGGTATACAAATAAAAATACACTCATTGGTGTATGGACCATTATTGCAAAAGGAGATGATTCAAAAGCATATCAAAATGCAAATGCCAATACATATACTGTTCAGTTATTTGCACATAGTAAATGGTGGAAAGCGTACTGGTCTAAATCTAGTATTCAAGTGCCGGATACCCTACTTAATAAGCAGTGGTATTTAGAGCAGTATAAATTTGGATCCACTTCTCGTAAAGGTGCACCGCCCATTTCTTTGCAAGCCATTTGGACCGCCGATAATGGAAGACTTCCACCTTGGAAAGGAGATTTTCACCACGATTTAAATACCCAAATGAGTTACTGGCCAGGTTATACGGCCAATCATTTGGTAGAGTCTAGTGTGTTTACAGATTATTTAGACGCGCACAAAAACAATTACAAGCGCTATACCGAGTTGTATTTTAATACCAAGGGATTGAATGTGCCTGGGGTAACAACACTTGATGGAACTGAAATGGGTGGATGGATTCAGTACGCATTATCGCCAACCATTAGTGCTTGGTTGTCTCAACATTTTTATTGGCAGTGGAAATATAGTATGGACAATCAATTTTTAACCACAAAAGCATATCCATGGTTTCAAGAAGTAGCAACCTATCTAGAAAGCATTACGCGTTTAGATGCAGCTGGAAATAGAATATTGCCATTAAGTTCAAGCCCAGAAATTCATGACAATAGCAAGGATGCATGGTTTACAACCAATACCAATTATGATTTGTCTTTGATGAAATATGTTTTTGAAAAAGCGGCAGAAATGGCCACCGTTTTAGGTAAGCAGCAAGAAGCACTTCACTACAAAAAAATACTAGGACAGTTTGAGCCTTTTATTGTTTCTACAAAAAGTGAATTGATGTTTGCAAAAGACCATGCGTATACCAGTTCGCACCGTCACTTTTCTCATACGATGGCAATTTTTCCATTAGGCTTTTATCATTGGAAAAATAAGGCGGATAAGCCTGTAATGAATGCTACCATTGATTTATTAGATAAAGTAGGACCATCCAATTGGTGTGGTTATTCGTATGCATGGCTTGGTAATTTAAAAGCGCGTATTGCTGATGGCGAAGGTGCGCAAAAAGCACTTCAAATATTTGCAAAAGCATTTTGTGCAGGTAATAGTTTTCATTTAAATGGAGATCAAACCAAAGAAGGGTATTCTAGTTTTACCTACCGTCCATTTACCCTTGAAGGAAACTTTGCATTTGCATCTGGGGTTCAGGAAATGCTATTGCAATCGTATCAGGGGTTTGTTGAAATATTTCCGGCCATACCTGCGGCTTGGTCTTCTGTTTCATTTAATCAGTTAAGAACTGAAGGTGCTTTTTTAGTAAGTGCAAAAAAGCAAGACGGTAGCGTAAAAATGGTAACGATTACATCAGAAAAAGAAGGCACTTTGATTTTAAAAAATCCCTTTGGTGCCCATGCTAAATACAAGGTTACTTTAATGGGCGCCGTACAAAAAAATAGTGAGGAGGAAGGTATGCTTCGGTTTGATTGCAAAAAAGGAGCAACCATTACCATGCGCTTACCTTAACCGTGTAATGCTATTTATATAAAAAGGCTCCCATTGGGAGCCTTTTTATATGTTGGTGCGGATGGAGGGGGTCGAACCCACACGCCTCGCGGCGCTAGATCCTAAGTCTAGTGCGTCTGCCAATTTCGCCACATCCGCATCCTTTGCCTAGCAAATTTTTACATTTGCCGGGCTGCAAAAGTAGGGTTTCTATTGATTTATAGGTAGGGTTTACCGTATTTTTTTTCTAGCCTAGCTTTCTCTTCTAGATCTGCCAGCTGGTGCCGTTGAATGACGCCTTGGGTCGCCGCCTCTAAAAGAACGTCTTTCCCCGCTATTATTGCCGTTTCTGCGGTCTCTAAAGCCACCGCCGCCCTTTACAGAGCCCGAGTTTTGCTTACCCGCTTTTTCCTCAGCAAATGTGAGTACCCAGGGGTGTTCCTTAACTTCTGGTATGCTTTGCGCAATTAATTTTTGAATGTCTTTTAAGTACGCTTTTTCTTCTCCATCACAAAAAGAGATGGCAATTCCGGAGGCACCTGCTCTTCCCGTTCGGCCAATACGGTGTACGTATGTTTCGGCGATATTAGGCAGTTCATAATTAAAAACGTGTGATAATTGATCCACGTCAATACCTCTTGCGGCAATATCGGTAGCTACCAGTATTCTTAAAGCGCCGGTTTTAAAATCGGTCAATGCTTTTTGACGCGCATTTTGAGATTTATTACCATGAATGGCTGCAGCATTTTCGCCAAGTTTAATGAGGTCTTTTACCACTTTATCGGCACCATGTTTTGTTCTTGTAAATACAAGGGCTGTTTTAATCCCAGCATCTTGTAATAAATGTGCGAGTAATAATTTCTTATTGCCCTTGTCTACATAGTACACCGATTGTTCAATTTTTTCGGCAGTAGAAGATACCGGAGTGATTTCTACTTTAACAGGATTGTTTAAAATGCTATTGGCCAATTGTCCAATTTCTGGGGGCATGGTAGCAGAGAAAAATAAGGTTTGTCTTTTAGCAGGAAGTTTAGCAATTACTTTTTTAACGTCATGGATGAAACCCATATCTAGCATACGGTCTGCCTCGTCTAGTACAAATATTTCTAGTTGGTTTAATTTAATATAACCTTGTTGCATTAAATCTAATAACCTACCGGGTGTTGCAATTAAAATATCAACGCCACGTCTGAGTATAGACACTTGAGGAACTTGTGAAACACCACCAAAAATAACACTATGGCTAAGCCCTGTTTTTTTTCCGTAGGCTCCAAAACTTTCATCTATTTGAATCGCTAACTCACGCGTTGGTGTAAGAATTAGCGATTTAATGCCGTTGTGGCTACTTTTTTTATTGTACAATAATTGTAAAATAGGGATGGCAAAAGCGGCTGTTTTACCTGTGCCGGTTTGTGCGCAACCGAGTAAATCTTTTCCTTCTAATAAAACAGGAATAGACTGCTCTTGAATGGGGGTAGGGTTGGTATACCCTTCTGCTTTAACGGCCTCTAAAATAGGCTCAATTAAATTTAATTGTTCGAATGATAACATAGTATTATTTAGATATAAAAACACGGGGCATTGGCCGGGTGCTATACAAACTTTCTGTTAAGGACTTGAATTACTTTGTCACTGAAGTGTGATCTAGTCTGATAGGGAGAGAACGTATATGAATACTACAAAGGTAGGTAAAATAAAATTAGTGCTGAATTAACGCTATAATAGCTTCTAAATAGGCCTTGTCTGTAGCGTCAAACTGATCCAGCATTTCACTGTCTACATCGAGCACGCCAACAACCCTAGCGTTATTAAAAAGGGGCACTACAATTTCTGATTTTGATGCGCTACTGCAAGCAATATGTCCTGGAAATTTTTCGACGTCTGCAACTATAATAGTTTGTTCTGTGGCCCAGCTTGTTCCGCAAACACCCCTACCTTTTGCAATTCTGGTGCAGGCAACTGGCCCCTGGAAGGGTCCTAAAACAAGTTCGAAATTACCGGTATTAGCATTTTCTTTTACGAGGTAAAATCCAACCCAAAACCAACCAAATTGTTCTTTGAGTGCAGCTGCAATATTGGCCAAATTAGCGGTAAGGTCCGGCTCTCCATCAATCAACGCTTTTATTTGCGCTGTTATAGAAATATATTTTTCTTCTTTACTCCCGCTAACAATGCTTAGGTCTTCTGCCATACAAATAGTTTTTGTAATTCCTTTTTTTCGATGCGCGCAATAAGTGCTATATAGCCTACTAATAAAAGCGCGCCGCTGATGGTTTGCCACCAAAAATCTAGCACAAAAATACAAACCCCTTTATGCAGTAAAAACACAAGTACCGAAATAACCAAATAGGCGATTATTTTTTTAGCAGGATAAGGCACTGGATATACTTTTTGTCCCCAGCTATAACTTATAAGCATCATAGTGCCATAACAAAAGAAGGTGGCCCATGCGCTTGCGATAAAACCAAAGTAGGGTATAAAAATAAAGTTCAGTACAATGGTAATCGCTGTTCCAATTAGTGTGATGTATGAACCTGCGGTGGTTTTGTTATTTAATTTAAACCATATACTGAGGTTGTAATAAATGCCTAAAAATATATTAGCGAGTAATAAAATAGGAACAATGCCAATGGCAGAGCGGTAAGCAGGTCCTATTAAATGCGACCAGATGGGTAAAAATAACGACACTACTAAAAACATAACGCTCAGTACAATGACAAAAAATTTAAGTACACGTGCGTATATTTTTTGTGGTTCTTGACCCTCAGCCTGTTTGAAAAAGAAGGGTTCGGCGCCCATTCTAAAAGCTTGTACAAATAAGGTAATTAGGATAGAAAGTTTATAACAGGCATTGTAAATACCTACTTGTTCGTTTTTATACATTTCTGATCCAGGCAGCCATGCTTTAAGCATAAGCCTGTCAAAAGTTTCGTTGATGATGCCGCCAAATCCCACAATCAACAATGGAAGCGCATAAATCATCATTTCTTTCCAAAGCTTGGTGTCAAATATGAACCGCACACTTGCCATTTCTTTGCTTAATAAAAGAAGCGTTATGACACTTTGAATTAAATTGGCAAGCACTACATATACAATGGGGTTGGTAGAAAAACTAAAAAAGTTTCCGGTCCAACTATTTGGGTTTGCTGCTAATGTACGTGGGCAGTAATTGATAAAAAACCAAGTAAGTAAGAGATTCACAAAAATGCCTGCAATATTTACAAACGCATATTTGAGGGGACGCTCTTCTTGACGAAGCTTTGCAAACGGAATTTTATTGAGGGTGTCTATTGCAATAATGCCAATAGCGATAACTGCGATTTGTGGGATATCAGCAAAGCCAATAAGTGCACTAAAGGGTACTCTAAAAATCCATAAAAGACCAGAGAGTAAAATGGTACTGATAACTATCGAAAAAAAGCTAGTGCTGTAAATTGTTTTTTTATACGCTTCTATCCCTGAAAATCTAAAGTATGCCGTTTCAAAACCATAGGTAAATAATATACTCAAAACAGGAATGGCCGAGTATAGCAAACTTTGTCTACCAAAATCGGCGGGCGAAACATATGTAGAATAGGTTAAAAGTGGAACGAGTAAATAACCAATAAAGCGGGCAGCAATGGAACTAACTCCATACCACAGTGTTTGACCCGCTAATTTTTTAATACCGCTCAATGATTTCTTGTTTTGCTGCTGCTAAAGTAACAAAACCATTTTACTGATGCGCGTGATTGGCCATTTTATTATTGATTACCGCTTGTGCTGGTAAAAATGCAGGGTTTGTTAAAGCGCTCGAATCGGTGAGGGTATTTAGAAAAGCAGTAAGCTGGCCTATTTCGAAATTGGATAGGGGTATTTGCCCCGACGTTCTATAATAGTTGAGTACATCAAGCAAAGAATAATAGCGGCCATCATGCCCATACGGGAAGCTGAGGGCAACATTTCGGAGACTAGGTACTTTAAATTTGAGTGAATCGGCGCTATTGCCAGTGAACCGCGCGCGTCCGTTGTCTTTTAAAATAGGATCTCTGGTGATGGCTGTGTTTTGATAACTATAATTTGTAAATAGTGGAGGCGTGTGGCAGGACACACATTTTTTTTCAAAAATTTCATACCCTAATTTTTCAGGTAAAATAAAAGACGCTTCGCCCCGCATTACTTTATCATACTTGCTGTTTGCAGATACTAGGGAAAGTTGAAATTGACTCAGCGCTTTGGTGATTTGATCCATGTTAATTTTTGACGGACCAAAAGCCGCTGTAAACATTTTTTTATAACCAGGGTTGGTGTTTATATGCTTTAATAAAGCTGGAATATTGGCATCCATTTCATCTCTAGAGTGAAGGGGCAAAAGTGCCTGTGCTTCTAAGTTGCTCGCCCTTCCGTCATACATCAGTTCCTTTTGCCAAGCGAGGTTGAACAAACTTGGTGCATTGCGGGTAGTTAGGTTGTTAACCCCATGACTGAGTGGGTGATCATACGTGGTAAAAGCGGCGGACGGCTCATGACAGGTGGCACAGCTAACACTGTTATCGCTACTGAGCGCTGGGTCGTAAAATAATTTTTTACCCAGTGCAACGCCCTCTTTTGTAAGTGGGTTTCCATTAAAATTATAGGCTGGAGCTGGCCAACCCTTGGGGCTTGTAAAGCTTACTGGGATTGGTTTATACGAAAAAATATGCGTTGCGCTGATGCATAGTGCAGCAAAAGAAAAGATCGTAATTTTTGTTGCCACTGAAATTTTCATACACTTAAATAGATACAGGTTAAAGGTACAAACGTCTTTATTAATATCTTCATGCAAGAAACAATTAAGTAAACCTTATTATGAGAGTTGTTATTCAGCGCGTATTGGAAGCATCTGTGGTCGTAGATGAAAAAGTAGTGGGCTCCATTAAAAATGGCCTACTAGTGCTACTTGGTATAGAAGACGCGGATACGCAGGATGATATTAATTGGCTTAGTAATAAAATTGTAGGACTTCGGCTTTTTGATGACCCGGATGGCGTTATGAATGTATCTGTAAAAGACATTGGAGGCGACATTTTACTGGTAAGCCAGTTTACACTGATGGCCAGCACTAAAAAAGGGAATAGGCCTTCCTATATTAAAGCTTCAAAACCACCCGTGGCAGTTCCTTTGTATGAACAAATGATTACTACCTTAAGTAATGAATTAGGTAAGGCGGTGCAAACCGGTATTTTTGGTGCCGATATGAAAGTGAGTTTGATTAATAACGGCCCAGTTACCATTACCATAGACTCTAAAATCAAAGAATAATGACAATTGAAAAAGCACAACAAGACGTAGATGCCTGGATACAAACTGTGGGCGTTCGGTATTTTAATGAGCTCACCAATATGGGTATATTAATGGAAGAAGTGGGAGAGCTGAGTAGGATACTCGTGCGAAAATATGGCGAGCAATCTTTTAAAGTCGGCGAGTCTGATAAAGATATGTCAGATGAAATGGCCGATGTTTTGTGGGTGCTTATTTGCCTTGCCAATCAAACCGGCGTAGACCTTACAAAAGCCCTCGAAAAAAACTTTGAAAAGAAAAATAATAGGGATGCCACAAGGCATTTGAATAATGAGAGATTAAAATAACGTTCGGTTATAACCATTAAAAAAGGCGCGCTTGAAAAGCGCGCCTTTTTTAATGTAAAGCCCAATATTATTTGCGCTTAAAAATACTTTTTTCTTTTACCATTTTTTCAATATCAGCAACAGTTCTTGGCGAAGAAGCTGATAAGTTTTGATGACCTGTTTGGGTAATTAAAATATCATCTTCAATTCTTACACCAATGCTCCACCACTTTTTATCGCAGTTGCTTCCTGGTGGAATGTAAACGCCTGGCTCCACTGTTAATACCACGCCCGGATCTAGGGTGCGAGGTCCCATATCGTGAACATCTAAACCCAAATGGTGTGAAGTGCCGTGCGGGAAGTATTTGCGGGCTTCAGCTTCTGTTTTTACAATACCAAGTGCAACAAGTCCTTTGTTAACAACGGCTCTAGCTGCTGCATCAACAGCGGCAAAAGGTGCACCTGGCTTACAAGCTGCGATACCAGCGTCTTGGGCCGCTAGCACTAGTTCGTAAATAATTTTTTGTTCTGCCGAAAATTTACCATTTGCAGGAACCGTTCTTGTAACGTCTGCAGTGTAACCATGGTATTCGGCAGCGCAATCGCTTAATAATAAATCACCATCGTTCATTAATTTCAGGTTGGTGACATAGTGAAGTACACATGCGTTTTCGGCAGCGCCCACAATACTTGGATAGCCTGGGTATTCGGAACCATTTGTTTTAAAATGATATTCCATAATCGCTTGAGCTTGGTATTCTGTCATGCCTGGTTTAATGGCGCGCATTACGTCGTTGTGACCTTCACAACTAATTGCAGCAGCTTTAGCAATCAGTGCAATTTCTTCAGGTTGTTTGATACCTCTTAAGCCAGATAAAATAGCTTGTAAACTGCGGGTAGCAACTGGTTTTTTTGTTGCAGCAATCGCACTATCAACAATAGTAGCCATGCGGGTTAAAGGATCTACACTTCTTTTGTACGTCGAAAAAATATCTTCGCTTTTATAGGCTGTAAATACAGAATCGATTGTTGAAAAATCGATGGTGTTGGGGCTAAATTTATCGTTGATAAAAACGTTGGTAATTTTATATTTTTCTTGAACGCCTTCTACGCCTAAAATTTTTCCGGTCCATAATTCTCTTTGCGGATCACGGTTTTGAACAAAAATAAATTCGGTACCGGTTTTATCTAGTATTGTTACGGGCTGCTTGAATAAAAGAAGCACTGCATTGGGTTCTTCAAGACCAGTAAAATAATAGAAGTTTTTACTTTGGGAATATTGAAAATCAACATCATTGTTTCTTACACGCACTTGCGATGCAAAGAAAATACCTACGCCATTTGCAGAAAGCTTTTCTTTAAAAGCGGCCCTGCGGCCTGCATGGAACTCAGGTGTTAAATAATCATTTGGATACAGGGTAGTTTGCTGTGCAAAAACCAGTAGTGGTACCATAAAGGTGAGCACCCACATCATCACATTCTTTTTATTCATTGTATTTTAATTTATCTGCCTAAAGCTATAGGATTTCTCTGAGGGAGAGAAAAAAAATGGATAAAGGGGCTAAAGCGCCTTTTTTAGGGAGAATGGCTTATTTTTGCTCCGTATGAGTAAGCCCGCGTTAACCCCACAAGAAAATAATTTTCAGGCCATTATATCGCATGCCAAAGAGTATGGATTTGTGTTTCCTAGTAGTGAAATTTATGATGGTTTAAGTGCTGTATATGATTACGGTCCTTACGGGTCTGAACTTAAAAAAAATATCAGGGATTATTGGTGGCATAGCATGACCCAACTGCGCGAAAATATTGTGGGTATTGATGCTGCGATATTCATGCATCCAACCACTTGGAAAGCGAGCGGTCACGTGGATAGTTTTAGTGATCCTTTAATTGACAATAAAGATTCTCAAAAACGTTACCGTGTAGATCATTTGATTGAAGCCAAAGCCGATAGTTTGCGCGCGGCCGGAGCGGCAGCCGAAGCGGATGCGCTCATTGCAAAAATGGACGAACTCCTTGCGACAGATAATTTTGAGGCATTACAGCAATTATTAGTAGATCAGAAAATTACCTGTAGTGTAAGTGGCACTTCTAATTGGACCGCTATTAGACAGTTTAATTTAATGTTTGATACACAGTTAGGATCTGTGGCCGAAGATGCAAACACTATTTACTTAAGACCAGAAACAGCGCAAGGTATTTTTGTAAACTTTTTAAACGTGCAAAAAACAGCACGTATGAAAGTTCCGTTTGGTATAGCACAAACTGGAAAGGCTTTTAGAAATGAAATCGTTGCCCGTCAATTTATATTTAGAATGCGTGAGTTTGAGCAAATGGAAATGCAATTTTTTGTACGTCCTGGCACGCAAATGAAATGGTACGAATATTGGAAAGAAGCGCGTTTACAATGGCACACCGATTTAGGTATGCCTGCTAGCAAATATCGTTTTCATGACCACGTTAAACTCGCTCACTACGCAGATGCGGCGCTTGATATTGAATTTGAATTTCCGTTTGGATTTAAAGAGCTTGAAGGTATTCATAGCCGTACCGATTTTGATTTAACCAGACACCAAGAGTTTAGTAAAAAGAAGCAACAATATTTTGACAACGATATTGATGAAGCAACCGGAAAGCCTTATGGCAACTACATTCCGTACGTTATTGAAACCTCTATTGGACTCGACCGTATGTTTTTAGCCGTTTTAAGTAACGCTTACGAAGAAGAAAAAATAACCAAAGAAGATGGTACCACAGACGAACGCGTGGTGCTTCATATTCCAGCAAAAATTGCACCGGTTAAACTAGCTATTTTACCACTTGTTAAAAAGGATGGTCTTCCAGAAATTGCACGTGAACTCATGGACAGCTGTAAAGGACAATTCAAATGTTTTTACGAAGAAAAAGATGCGATTGGAAAACGTTACCGCAGACAAGATGCCATTGGCACGCCGTTTTGCGTAACCATCGATCACCAAACGAAAGAAGACCAAACGGTTACCATTCGTTACCGTGATGCGATGACGCAGGAGCGTATACACATCAGTAAAGTAAAAGAGATTGTACTGGCGGGAATCGCTTAAGCAGCTACGCTGTATTGCAAATCTTATCCATAGATTTCTAGATGAATATCTTTTTTGTCATAACCTGCGGCCATGATGCGCTGTTTGGCTTCGTCGATCATATTTTTCCAACCGCATAAATAAAATTGCGACGGATTTTTATCCGCTAATAACTGCTCGTAAACGCCGTGCACATAACCCTTAGAGGCGCCATCAGGCACTGTGTCTTCTCTAGAAAAAACAGGGTGGTAAAAGAAATTATTTTCTAGTGTTTCGAGTGCCTTTAATTCGGGTGCATATAAACAGTCTCCCATTTTTCTGCAACCAAATATCAAGTGAATATTTTTGTGTTCAATTTTGTGTTGATGTATCCAGTTCACCATGGATCTAAAAGGTGCAATGCCCGTACCAGTACATATTAAATACAGGTCTTTATCGAGTGTTTCAGGTAATGTAAATACGCCCACAGGCCCTCTCAATGTAATATTACTACCTACCTTTATTTCATTGAATAAATACGGTGTGCCAAGGCCGTCTTCTAGTAGCACAATCACCAGCTCAATAATATTACTGCCATCTGGCGCGGATGCAATGGAATAGCTACGCCAGCGCTTGTTTGTTTTTTCATGAATGGGTAAGTCAAGTGTAACAAACTGCCCGGGCTTAAAATTAAAACTGTCTAGCTCTGGAATTTGAATCCAAAAACGCTTGGTACTTTCCGATGCGTCTTCAATTTTGATGACCGTTCCTGTACGCCAAGGCTCTAACATAGTTTTACTCTTTGACACAATTTAAATTATTGTAGCCGAACTATGAAAAATAAGTTGCACGAACTAGAAGGACAATAAATGAGCTGGACATTATTGTTTTAAGCTGGGCTTAATAAGTTGCGCGAAAAAATTTGGACAAAAAAAATCCGAGGGCGAAGCCCTCGGATTTTCCAATCTAAAAAATTTCGAAATATTATTTAGGATCTAACGACAACTTAATGGTTTGCGCTAAATCTGCTAAATGCATTTTGGTCATTTTGTCTGACGTAGTTGCCATTGCAGCGTTCACAGTGCCTTTAAGGGCTACTAATTGCGCGCGTGCAATACTATTTACATCACTACGGCTGTTGTAACCAGATCCGTAAGGATTGTTACCACCACCGCCGCCACCAAAGCTAATGGTAATGCCACCAGCACTTGATTTAGGGTTAATGATGGCATCTAATTTATCTACGTAGCTCTTTTGTAACATTCTACGGTAGGTTTCAACTGCTTTACCAGACTTTAATTCAACAAATAAATCGTTTTGTAAATCGTTGATCATTTCAGTAGCAGCATATACTTTGTCTGCACCAAAACGGTCTACGTTCATTTGCATACGGTGTAAGCGGTCTGTGCTTAACATAGAAGATAAAGCACTTTCTTGCGCACCTGCAATTGGATCAGAAGAACCAGGAACGTTTATTTTATCCCAAATTCTTTTATCAATTAACCAAGTTGGTGTTTGGAACAATTGTCTATTTAAAAATCCAAGTGCATCTTTTTGATGTTGCTTAGGCGTTGGCTCATAAACAGATACGCCACTTTCGGATGTTTGGAATGTTTCGTACACACCACCTACATTGCGGCTTACATGTCCAACGTATCTTCTAAATTGGCCTAATAATTGACCATAAATAGTAGCAACATTTTCGTTTAAATCACCTTCTTCAGTTGTATAATCAGGAAGTTTTGTAAGTAAACGTTGTAAGTTTTTAACACCATAATCACTTGCTTTTACAGCATTGTCGCTTAAGTCTTCAGACTGACTACGTGGATCTTGTTGGTTACCACCTTCGTAGGTACCAAACCAAGCACGAGGGTTTGCCTTAAGTGTTTCAGTAATTAATTTGTTGCTTGTTAATTTAGTTTCTTCTTCTGTGTTACCAGCGATGAAACCATAACCCCAACGAATAGCCCATAAATCGTAATCTCCAATGCGTGGGTATAAACCTGCTTTAGAAATATTGTCTTCTGGTTGCGCTACATAGTTAAAACGCGCATAGTCCATAATAGAAGCCGTGTGACCGTTGGCTTCTACCCATGTTTTATCACGTAATTTATCTACCGGCGTTTTGCTGCTGCTTCCCATGTTGTGTCTTAAACCAAGGGTATGTCCTACTTCGTGTGAAGAAACGAAACGAATTAAATCGCCCATTAAATCATCATCATATTTCATGCTACGTGCACGTGGATCTACGGCTGCAGTTTGAATCATGTACCAATCGTGTACAAGTTTCATAACGTTGTGGTACCAGCCAATATGACTTTCTAAAATTTCTCCACTGCGTGGATCGTGCACATTAGGACCGTATGCATTTTCTGTTTCAGAAGCAAAATAACGCACTACAGAATAACGCGCATCTTCTAAGCTCATCGTGGTATCATTTTCTGGCCACTCTTTACCTACAATTGCATTTTTGAAACCAGCTTGTTCAAAAGCTTTCTGCCAGTCGTTGATACCTAAAATCAGGTGCTTACGCCACTGCTTAGGAGTTGCTGGATCAATGTAATAAATGATTTGTTTTTTAGGTTCAACGAGTTCACCTTTTTTCCATTTTTCAACGTCTGCATCTTTTGGCTCTAATCTCCAACGTACTGCAAATTCTTTGTTCTCAACTTTTTGTTGGTTGTCGCCAAACACAACATAATCATCTGTAAAGAAACCAACACGCTTGTCTGCAATCCTTGCTGCCATTGGCGTTGCAGGAAGTAGCAATAATGAAGTATTTAATTCAATGGTAATCGCATTGTTGCCATTAGCTGTAGGAATTGATGCAGTTGGAGCAGGGCTCGCACCACCAAATCCACCACCAGCTGCCGAAGAACCAAATGTTTTTACAGTTCTAATTTCGGTATTAATAGGGTAGCTAGAAATCTTGTCAATATAAGATCTATCTGCAGAAATTTGCGTTAAGCTCAAAGTGCGTTTTACTTGAGAACTAACACTTACCAAAGGGTTATCACCCTTAAAATAATCTGTCACATCAATTACCACACCGCTGCTATCTTTTGAGAAAGCTGCAATTGGGAAAGCTGCTGCAATAGCGTTTAAATTTGAATTGGTAACAGCTTTGTAAATATCATCTGTTGGATTGGCGTTGCTAATAAGCGCAATACCACGTAAAAAGATATTACTGCTAGGTCCTTTTTCAAATGTCATGGTTTGTTGGTTGGCAATTTCACCACCATAAACACCACGTCCACCACCTACAGCAGGTACTTTAACATAGCGAGTTACCGCTAGTATCTGGCGCCCCATAAGGCTATTAGGGATTTCAAAGTAGTATTTGTCTTCTACTTTGTGTACGGTAAATAAACCCTTTTGAGATATAGCTTTTGATGTGATCACGTCTTTAAAAGCTTTTGGAGCTTGACGTGCACCACCCATACCACCCATACCAGCCATGCTTGGCATACCAGCTCTAGCACCAGGTGCTTGCGCGGTGTCTCTTTGTTGTGCGGTTCCCATTGTCGAAACAAGGAGCGCCGCCGCGATAAAATAGTTTTTCATTGGTAATATTAGATTTTAAATAATGCTTTAAAGATAGGGCTCACATGCATTCGCTCCTCTATTTTTTAGACGAACTTGGATGAATGGCAAAATAAATTAAACAAATCGGTGAAAAATTGTGGATTTTGAGTTAATAATGGACTAGTACTGAGTTATTTAGCCTTAACTAACATGTTACCAAATTAATTTTTTGTAACCAAATTTGGCTATTTCAATAAATTAACTAATTTGTAAGCCCCTAAGGGTTTATTTGAAGAAGTTTTACATTTGAAACAATATTTTAATTAGCATTGTAGGGACAAATTTTTAAATCGGTTTTAATTATTTAAAAAACAAAAAATCTATCGAATCATGGCTGAGACAAAACCAACTGCAACAGCTGCAAAAAGTAATTCAACTGCGCAACCTAAAAAAAGCAGTAACTTAATTGCAACAATCGCCCCAATCGCTTGTGTTATTGGCGGTTACCTTATCTGGCGCGTACTATTAGGAAGCGCTTCAAACTTTACATCTCCTGATCCTGATGCTAGCCATTGGTTTTGGCCTAGTCACAAAGGACCAAAAGGTACATTGACAAAAATGTATGAAGGTGGTATCGTAGTTCCTATCTTGATCGCAAGCTTCTTAGTTGTTTTAACTTTCGCTATCGAAAGATTATTGACAATTAGACAAGCAGCTGGTAGCGGAAATATTTCTGAGTTTATCAGAAAAATCCAGTTCCATTTAGCAAACAAAGAAGTGGATAAAGCAATCGCAGAATGTGATAAGCAAAAAGGTTCTGTAGGTAATGTAATGAAATCAGGTTTGTCTAAGTACAAAGAAATGATTACAAATACTGAATTAGATACAGATCAAAAAGTATTAAATATTCAAAAGGAAATTGAAGAGGCAACAGCACTTGAACTTCCTATGTTAGAAAAGAACTTAGTTTTCTTATCTACTATTGCATCGGTAGCTACCTTATTAGGTCTATTTGGTACAGTATTAGGTATGATCCGTTCATTCTCTAAATTAGGTGATGAAGGTGGTGGAGAAGCTGCTCGTGAATTATCTCAAGGTATTTCTGAGGCCCTTTATAACACGGCTTTAGGTATCGGTACTTCTGCAGTAGCGATTGTTATGTACAACGTATTTACTACACGTATCGATGCGATCACTTATGGTATTGATGAGTCTGGTTTCACATTAACACAAAGCTTTGCTGCAAACTACAAATAGTTGATTTCAACTTGATGTACACCACAAAGTTTTGAATTTTAATCTGAGAACCTACTAAATTATTAACAATGGGAAGAGCCAAATTACCACGTAAGAGCACCAACATAGACATGACGGCTATGTGTGATGTGGCGTTCCTTCTATTGTCGTTCTTTATCTTAACAACAAAGTTTAAACCTGCAGAAGCCATCGCAGTTACTACACCTAGTTCTGTGGCAGCAAAAGTGGCTCCAGATAAAGACGTTGTTTTGATAACAATTGACAAAGATGGAAAGGTATTTCTTACGATGGATAATGAACAAATTAAAGAAGTAGTGGCAAATACACTAAATAGCACCATGAATCTTGGACTAGACGTTAATGCGTTTAAAAAAGCTGGTTTTTATGGTGTTCCATTTGGCAGCCTTGCTTCATTCCTTCGAATCCCTGAAGAGAAGCGTACTGGAGCTGTTTTAACAGGTATTCCTGTCAAAGATTCTGCAGACAATCAATTGAACACATGGGTGCGTGTTGTTAAAGATGCATACCTGGGTAAAAAGATGAACCTCTTATTAAAAGGGGATAACGCTTCTAAGTTTCCTGCTTTCAAAGCGGTGATCGATGCTTTCAAAAAGAACGACGAACAGAAGTTCCAAATGATAACAAATCCTGAAAGTGTTCCTACCGGCTCTGAATTATGGAAATTAACTATGGCGGGCGAGAAGAGAGAAGAATAGACAACAAATCATTCACGAAAATTAAATGCTATTATCATGGCAGAAATGGATACATCGAGTGGCGGGGGTCATAAAAAGGGCAAAGGGGTCAAAAAAGGGAAGAAACTTTCTACCCGTGTAGACCTTACACCCATGGTTGACCTGGGTTTCCTACTCATTACATTTTTTATTTTCACCACAACCATGAGCCAGCCAACTGCGCTAAAGCTCATGTTGCCAAAGGATGCCGATAAGCCAGAAGAACAAAATAAGGCGAAAGAGTCAGGTGTTATCACACTTTTGTTAGGTAAAGACAACACTGTTTTTTACTACGAAGGTCAGTTAGACAACACAGCTTCTAACTTTAAATCTTCTAACTTTTCTGGTATTCGTGAAGTGTTGCTTGATAAAAAAAGCCGCACACCCGAAAAAGATTTGGTAGTGGTGTTAAAAGCTTCTTCAGAAAGTACGTATAAAAACGTGGTTGACATTTTAGATGAAATGTCTATCAATGTTTTAAAACGCTATGCGCTAGTAGATATCTCTAAGCAAGAAGAAGAACTTGTAAAAGTATCTGTAGCAAATGCTGCAGGTGCTAACTAATTATTTAAAGAAGAACCGATCATGGACATAAACAAAATATTAACAGCGGATATCCTCGATATTTTATTTGAGGGTAAAAACAAAGCGTATGGTGCTTATGATTTAAGACGTACCTACGACAAGCGAATCAAAATTGCCCTTGCAGGTACTTTTGCTATTATCCTTCTTATGTTCGTTGGTTCTATTATTGCTAATTCATCTTCTAACGGCAAATCTCAAATTATTGTTGAAGACGTTAATTTGGAAAATGTAAAGGAAGAGAAAAAGCCTGAACCACCGCCACCGCCACCACCGCCAAAGCAAGAACCTCCAAAAATCGAAATGGCAAAATTCACCCCTCCTAAAATTGTGAAGGATGAAGAAGTAAAGCCAGAAGATGAAATCAAAGAGGTTGAAAAATTGGAAGACACCAAAATTGGTACCATTAACCAAGATGGTGCTAAAGATGAGGGTATTGTGGCACCACCAGTAGAAAAAAGTACTGGTACGGTAGAAGCACCAAAAGAAGAAGATTACGATAAGGTATTTACCGTAGTACAGATTCCTGCAGAATTCCCTGGTGGACTTGCTGCATGGGCTAAGTACCTTGAGCGTAACCTTAACCGTGATTTACCCGTAGACAACGGAGCGCCTCCCGGAAAATACACTGTAATTGTATCATTTATCGTTGACAAAAACGGCGGTATTTCTGAAGTACAAGCAGAAAATGATCCAGGATACGGAACCAAAGAAGAAGCGGTTCGTGTAATTAAAAAAGGACCATCATGGAAGCCAGCCGTTCAAAACGGTAGAAACGTAATTTATCGTCACAGACAATCTATTACATTCATGGTTTCTGAAGAATAATTTGATTCACTCGTATCTACAAAAGGCCACCGAAATTCGGTGGCCTTTTGTTTTCATTCCATTTCGTGTACTTTTGACAAAATTTAAAGCCGGTGGCAAGTCATGTAATAGATTGGGATGATACCATCGTAGCACTTGCTACACCACCCGGTATGGGTGCCATTGGCGTTATTCGGGTAAGTGGCAAACAAACATTTACATTATTAAACGAATTATTTCCTTCTAAAAATTTATTGGAGCAAGCTTCGCATACAATTGTAGTAGGTGTATTAAAAGACCAAAACAAAGTGCTTGATGAAGTGGTCTTGTCTTTATTTAAAGGTCCAAAATCATATACCGGCGAAGACGTTATAGAAATTAGTTGTCACGGATCTGCGTATATACAATCTCAAATTATTACATCGATAACCGAGCGCGGTGCAAGGCTTGCTAAAGCAGGTGAATTTACACAGCGCGCGTTTTTAAATGGCAAACTAGATTTGGCACAGGCCGAATCGGTTGCAGATTTAATTGCCAGTAATTCCGAAGCTAGTAAGCGTGCAGCCATTCATACCATGCGCGGTGGTTTCTCTACCGATTTAGCTTACCTGCGTGAGCAGCTTATAAAATTTTCGGCACTCATAGAACTCGAATTGGATTTTGCAGAAGAAGATGTAGAATTTGCTAACCGTTCAGCACTGCACAGTACCGTTAACGAATTGCAGCAAGCTAACCAGCAACTTATCAATTCATTTGCGTTAGGTAATGTGATAAAAAATGGCGTTCAGGTGGCCATCATTGGCAAGCCCAATGCCGGCAAGTCTACACTGCTCAATGCGCTTTTAAATGAAAACAGGGCCATTGTAAGTGATATAGCGGGTACTACAAGAGACACTATCGAAGAAGTATTAAATATTGAGGGCGTTTTATTTAGGCTTATTGATACGGCAGGTATTCGCATCCAAACCGATGATGTTATTGAGCAACTCGGTGTTGCTAAAAGTCTCGAAAAAATGAATGCCGCTGATTTAGTGGTGTATCTTTTTGATGCTGCAACAACAAGCGTTGAAGAGATAGATGTAGTAGAAAAAGAGCTTACTTCAGCAGGCATCAAGCATGTATTGGTCGCTAATAAAATAGATAGCATTACACCAGAAAAACATGCGGAGTTGCAAACGGTTACTTCCATTGTTTGTATCGCTGCTAAAAATAAACTAGCCATTGATGCTTTAAAATTGGCACTTGTCCAAAAGGCAGTGGGCGGCGATGTACAAACCGAATCTACGGTGGTTACAAATGCCAGACATCAGGATGCATTATTAAAACTACAAGCCTCTTTACAAGATGTATCTGCTGGTTTATCCGCTAAAATTACTGGCGATTTACTAGCCCTCGATATTAGACAGTGCCTCCATTATTTAGGACTCATTACGGGTGAAATTACCAACGACGATCAGCTCGATTATATTTTCTCTAAGTTTTGCATTGGGAAATAGCAAAACGGACATTTAATGGATGTTAACACTTGGTCATTAAAGTAATATTTAAAAGCATGAAAAACGTTACAGTCTGTTTGTTTTTAGCAATTATTGTTTTTGTAGGTACAAGTTGTAAATCAACGAATACTACAATTACTTCGTCTGTCAAAACCCCAAAAAACTCAAATGTAGACGTTCAACAAAAAAAAGATTTTATTTTTCAAAACGGCATAATTGGTTTTAGTAATCAATTTTCTGCTGCCCGTTTAAATCATGTAAAGGCGGTAAACGATGCTAGCTATAGTTTGATGGTTTTACCTGAAAACAATCCTATTAATCCTAGCCCATGGTATGCATTTAAAATCTGGTCTAACAAAAGTCAGATAGTTCATTTGCAGTTACTTTACCAGCAGGTTGCCCATCGATACAATCCTAAATCAAGTATTGATGGAAAAAAGTGGAATCGAATTGACGAAATAGTATTAAATGATGATAGTACAGTGGCGTCATTCAAAGTGGTACTTACTGCAAATGATACCACCATCATTGCGGCACAGGAATTAGGAGATTTACCGTCTACCTATGTATGGATAGATAGTATAGCCAAGCATCCAAAAATGCACAAGCAGGTTATTGGAAATAGTATCAACAACAACCCGATATTTAGTTTAAATACGAAAGGGGCATCTGGAAAAGAAATTGTTGTAGTGCTTAGTAGGCAGCACCCACCGGAAGTTACAGGCTATAGTGCGATGCAATATTTTGTAAACAAGGTTCTTGATGGTTCGTCTCTTTCAAAAAAATTTCTCGAACGTTTTGAAATGATTGTTATTCCAATCGTTAATCCTGATGGTGTTGATCAGGGTCACTGGCGTCATAATATGGCAGGCGTGGATTTAAATAGAGATTGGGAATTATTTAAACAGCCTGAAACAAAGGCTATACGTGACTATATGGTAAGTACATTGAAAAAGCAGGATGCCAAAGTTTACTTCGCTATCGATTTTCATTCGACATGGAATGATGTATTTTACACCAACACAGACGATCAACGTTCCAATGCGCCTGGTTTTGTAAATGATTGGCTTAAGGCACTTGAGCAAACGATCCCAGGGTATAAAATGAATGCAAAAGCTTCGGGTAATGGATCAAACGTTTCCAAGGGATGGTTTGATCGCGAATTAGAAGCAGAGGCGATTACTTATGAGGTTGGAGATAATACAAGTACAGAATTTTTAAAAATGAAAGCAACGATTGCTGCAGAAAAAATGATGGAATTGTTGTTAATTACAAAGCCATTGAAATAAAACACGTTGTGTTAACTATTAGGTAAGTGCAAAATGGCAATAATTTCACGAACAGTGGTTTCATTTTCAACTTCGTTAAATACGACACTTCCTTTATGTATGCTAGCAATCAGTTTAATAATGGCGAGGCCAATACCAAGCCCTTGTTGCTCTGCAACTTCTCTATGATGTTGTTCAAATAGGCGGTATTTATTGAGAGCGGCCGCATTGGTGTGCATGGTATGATTGGTGATACGAATACTTCTGCCAGAGATGTCTTCAAAAATACGAATACTGATGGGTGTTCCTTTTTCCGAAAATTTGCATGCATTTTCTATTAATTCTTTTGTAGCTGTATGAATCAATTTTGAAAAAAATAGGGGTGGCTTTGGTTCCGTATAATCTAAATCTTTGACCCGGTCATATTTGTGCAGGACACTTTTGATATCATCAATGATATGATGTGGGTCCGGTGCTTCTTCGTCAGGAATTTCGTTGAATTGTAACGCTTTTTGAAGTGTGTAATAGGTATTTATTTTATCGTAAGTGGTTAATAGACGTTCGGCACTAATTTGTAAATAACTACAAAGGCTTTGTAATTTTTCATTATTAAGGCTAATTGCATTTTCGGTAATGAGGGTGTTAAAATTAATAATCCCATTCATGGGGTTTTTAAATTCGTGACCTACCATCAGCTCAATGGTTTTTTCAAGTAGGGCGGCTTTTTGGCTTTGTAGTTGGTTTAATTTTTCATGTTTGGATAGTCTGGTTTCTATAGCACTGAGTAAATCTTTGCTTTTAAAGGGTTTGTGCAAGTAGTCGTCGGCCCCTAAATTCATACCGGTTCGTAAATCGTTTGATTGCACTTTGGCTGTTAAAAAAATAAAGGGTGTAACAAAGCTAGGGTCTTTTTTGAGTGCGCTAAGTAATGAAAATCCATCCATTTCGGGCATCATAATATCACAGATGATTAAATCAAACGGATTGTGCATGAGCGCCTTTATGCCTGCAGCACCATTTGAGGTGGGAGTTACGGCGTAGCCCGCCATTTCTACAATTTCTTGTATCGAATCTCTAATGTCTTGCTCGTCTTCAATCACTAATATCTTTTTCATTCAAATCGGTTGTAGGGGAAACTAATTAATATCGCCGTTCCTTTGTGGATAGTACTTTTTATGTGAATTTGTCCAAGGTGCTGTTGTACGAGGTAATGCACAAGCATAAGACCTAGTCCGGTACCTTCAATACCTCCCACATTGCTTCCTCTTACAAAAGCCGTAAATATTTCTCTTTTATATTTTTCAGGCATTCCAATTCCTGCATCTACTACAAGTAGTGTCCACTTGTTTTTTTGGAAACGAATTTGCGCCTTTGGTGCTGGTTTATCTGATGAATATTTGCACGCGTTTGAAAGTAAATTTTCAAATATCATTTGTAGCATATTGCTATCTGCAATTTGCGTCTTTCGCACACCTTTTGTAGTTACTATTATACTTCTGCCGTCTTTGTATGGCATAAATGATTCTGCGGCCACTTTATGTATAATAGATACCACATTACAGCTGCTTAACTGTAGGGCTAGGTTCCCCGATTCAATTTTACTAATGAGTAAAAAGTCGGTGAGTAGCTTGGTCATTTTATCTACTTGATGGGTAATTCTATTGAGGTATTTTGACGCAGCGATGGGTGTATTTTGAAATTGATTGGCGGCCTGCATTTCCAAAATTTCAGCACTGGATAAAATAATTGATAAGGGCGTTCTTAATTCGTGCGAAACAAGGTTGATAAAATTTGATTTTAATTGGCTTAACCTGCGCGCAGTTCGTTCTGCTTTTTTATGTTCCTGTTCTGCCCTTATAATATCAGTGATATTGGTAAAAAATACAGCTACGTGCAACTTGTTGGTATTGTAATCCGTAAACTTTGTAAAATGATAGCTTAACCGAACTTTATTTTTTTGCATATCTAGCAACCAGGCTACTTTATTTGAATGGGCATATTTTTCTGTGGCAGCATAGGAAGTAAAATTTTCTAAAAAGTGGTCACCGCTACTTTTTATCCGCTCAAAAACATTTTTTGAATGCATACCTGCTGTTTCTTTCCACATAGGATTTGCGTAGGTTAACGCACCATCATGGGTACAAACAATAACAAGTTGTTCCATGGCATCAATTAAGTGCCTAAAGTCTTTTTCACGTTCTATTTGTAGTTTTTCACGATTTCGAATATTGGTAATATTAATGCCATACCCAATTACAAAATCATGATGCCCGTTTTGATCCCTTACTGGAAAAAATTTTCGAAGATTACATACTTGATGGCCCTGTTTATCTTTATTGACTTCTTCAAATTCTACTTGTATGCCTTCTGCTAGTGCTTCAGTAAAGTAGGACCGTCTGTTAATAGCAAGCTCGATGGGTTTGTTAAACTCGGCGCAGTATTCGAAATCATCTTTCCCAATAATCCAATGTCTAGTATCGCCTTTGGAAAGCGCTAGTTTGTTCACATATACATATTTGTGGTCTGTATCAAAAATGGCAATATCGGCAGGGATATTAAAAAGCAGCTGCTTATAAAAATCGTTTTCTTGTTGTAATGCGTGTATCAAATCCATAGAATCCCCCATCTTTATTTGATTTTTAGTTGGTGTAGGTTAGTAACCTCATTTGCAGTGCTTGTTAATAATGCCATTAGTTTGTTTTTATCGATGGGCTTTTGGATATAGCCGCTGATATTGGAGGCATCTTCTCTTTTTATAAAATGCGCGTAACTCGAAGCGCTAATAACGATTATGCGTGTAAAGGGATACGTTTCCTTGTTGTTTTTGATAGCCTTTATAACCGCATATCCATCCATGATGGGCATATTTAGGTCAAGTAGCAATATGGTTGGAATATTTTTACCAAGGTTTAATTGCCTCATAGCTTCTTCTCCATTGATCGCATCAGCGGTGATACAATCAAAGGATTGCAGCAAAAAGTGAAGTAAAGCCCTGTTTACTTCGTCGTCATCTACTATAAGTAACCTACATTTTGAAACCTTCAAAAGCATATCTAAACAAGCTAGCACTTTTGAGTAGGAACCCCCGTTTTCGCCCCTTATTAGGGCCATGTATTTACCGCAAATTTTTATTAGACAGCTTCACCTTAAAGCTATAAATTAGCTGAGGCATTTCCTTATTATACGCTAAACCCTTGTTATGCAAACACTTAAATCTACAATCCTTGCAACGATAGTATCTGCTTTTATAGTATTGCCCATAATGGCGCAAACCAAAAAAGGAGGTAATTGGACCCCACTTTTTAATGGAAAAGACCTATCCGGTTGGAAACAATTAAATGGTAAGGCAAAATATGAAGTGATTAATAATGAGATTGTAGGCGCTACGGTATTAGGAGAACCCAATTCATTTTTGGTAACCGAAAAAAACTATGGTGATTTTATTTTAGAACTAGAATTCAAATTAGACGACATGATGAATTCTGGTATTCAATTTAGAAGTGAAAGTAAATCCGATTATTTAAATGGTAGGGTACATGGATACCAATACGAAATTGATCCTTCCCCTAGGGCATGGACGGCGGGCATATATGATGAGAGCCGCAGAGACTGGTTGTATCCGGTGTCTTATAACGAGCCAGCTAAAACATTATTTAAGTTTCAAGCATGGAATACATGCCGCATCGAATGTATTGGAAATACCATCCGTACTTTTTTAAATGGCAAACCTGTTGCAAGTTTAGTGGATGAGCTAACACCAGCTGGTTTTATTGCACTTCAAGTACATTCAATTGGCAAGGCAGAAGAAGCGAATAAAAAAATTAGATGGAGAAACATCAAAATTCAAACCACCAATTTAGAACCCACGCCACTTGATCCCATATTTGTTGTAAACCTACTGCCCAATCATGTGTCAGAGCAGGAAAAAATGCAAGGGGTTCATTTACTCTTTGATGGTAAAACCACAAATGGTTGGAGGGGCGCTTACAAAGCAGGTTTCCCGGATAAAGGTTGGAAAGCACAGGATGGCATTTTAACCGTACAACCATCTAACGGGGCAGAGTCTACCAATGGTGGAGATATTATATCAGAAAATGAGTATGGTGCATTTATTTTTCAATTTGATTTTAAATTAACTGCTGGCGCAAATAGTGGTGTAAAATATTTTGTCACAGAAAAAGAAAACAATGTTGGTTCTGCCATTGGATTAGAATATCAAATACTTGATGATGCCTTACATCCGGATGCTACATTAGGGTCGATTGGAAATAGAACACTTGGATCGCTCTATGATTTAATTCCTGCTGTAAAAGAAAATCGCGCGCGCCGTAAAATTGGCGAATGGAACAGAGGTATGATTAAAGTAACAAAAGATGGAACCGTATCGCATTATTTAAATGGCTGGAAAATGCTCGAATACAAAAGAGGCGAACAATATTTTTATGCACTAGTGGCAAAAAGTAAATATGTCGACTGGCCTAATTTTGGCATGGCACCAAGGGGTCGTTTGCTATTGCAAGACCATGGCAATGAAGTTTCTTTTAGAAGTTTAAAAATGCAAATGCTGCAATAAAAAATTACGCTTTACTTTCTTGCCAAGATATGCTGCGAATGTTTTCGGTGGCAGGTATTTTTTCTTGCATAATCCGAAGCAACAGTTGCCATGTTTCTGTTGCCGCTGCCACGCCACTATAATGTGCATATGAAATGGTGGGCGGAAGTAGGTTTGGTATGCTAGTTTCACTTATGCCAAACAAATCTATTGGAGATGGAGTGGCCTGTAAAGCCTGCCATGCACCGAGCAGTAGCGCATCGTTCATGCAAAAAATAGCATCAAATTTCTTTTGCATCATGGCCGTTTTACAAAGCGTATATGCTTCTGAGGGGGATGATGCGTACTCCACACTAATATTTTTTTCGAGTGCAGCCACCTTGTCTATAAACGCATTTAATATTAGTTCGGTTCTTTGTGGGGTGCTTTCATCAAAAATGGCCAAAATTTGCCTTTTATTTTTTTCTACTATTTTTTGTGCCACCAAGGTGGCCACCGGTTCAATATCTTCTTTAAAATAATGTACACCTGTACTTGGCAGGTTCCCGCCAACTACAATAACAGGAATACCCAATTCTTTTATTTTTTTAAATTTTGGATTGGGTGGTTGGAGTGGATCTTGGCATATAATAATGCCGTGTACTTTATTTTGCTTACAAAATTTTATTTGAGCAGTAGTGCTAACCGTATTATTCGTGAGTGGCAAAACCAGTAAACTATAATCTGCGTTTTCCGCTAACTGATTAGCCGTATGCAAAAAATCTTGAAAATAGGTAGAAGGCGTAACGGGTATAAAGAGTGCTATAAAATGGCTACTTCTAATGGCGTTGTATACCGTATTTGGGTTTGGAGAATAGTTTAGTTTAGCGGCTGCTGCAAGCACTTTTTTTCTGGTGGACACCGATATATCTGGATGTCCTTTAAGCGCCCTTGATACCGTTGAAATGCTAAGCCCTAATGTTGTAGCTATTTTATGTAGCGTAGTGTCTGACATAATTAAAATTAGTTACTTTTGGCCTAATCTATTCCAAATATGCTGCATTCATTTAGTTACGAGAAAAATAAAGTAATCCAAGGCGTGCGCTATCACTTTGTGCAAGACAGGGCCATTAAATTACTCGTGATACTCATTAATGTTTTCGCAGTAGTATCTGCTGCATTATTTTATTCAAAAAAAATCAGGCCAGAACCTTTTTTATTGGGATCGGTATTGTGGCTTGTTATGATGGTTACTTTTTGGTACATCATGCCACATTCGATTTATAAAAAAGCAGCTACTTTTAAAGATAGTTTTACCATTTTGTTCACCGACATGCAGGTTAGCCTTAGTAATGAACGAGGAACCGTTAACTGGGACTGGCAAAAATTTTCAAAGTTTTTTGAAAGCCCTCATTTCTTTCATTTGTACTTCGATACTAAATCTTTTTTTATTATTCCCAAAGAAGGCATGACCGAAGACATGCGACATGAACTAAGGGGCCTTCTCAATAAAAAAATTGGCCAGCGCTAGGCTATAAATTCTTTTGCATCTCGTAGTGTGGGATGGTTACTTCTTCAAACGCATCACCTATAATTTGGTAGCCTAATTTTTCGTAAAAGCCAACCGCCGATTTTCGGGCATGCATATGTAGTAATTTGTAGCCTCTGTCACGTGCTACATTTTCTGCAAAATTCATAATTACCCGCCCAATTCCTTTTCCCTGTAGCCCCGATACCACTGCCATTTGACGCAAACGGATGTTAGTTTTGTTATCTGGCGTTAAAATGCAGCAACCTTCTAGTGCTTCGTCCTCAAAAAATCCAATTAATATATCCTCTTTTTCTTTGTCCAAATCGGCCTGGTCAAAGGTTAAACCAAGTGGATGACGCAGTATTTGGAACCTTAAGTCAACCATTTTTTGGTACGAAGGCGATCCAAATTCAATTATTTTTAATGACATAAGTGGCGCTTTAACTACAATATAGGCATGATTTTCATGATTTTAGACGCTACATCTACGTTTGTGCATAATTGAGCAGCGGGTCTGTGGAAACAAAAATGCCCGAAAAGATTGCTTATTTAACAAAAAGTATATTTTTGCGCCGTAAACAAAACTTTTTACAATGTCAGACATCGCAACAAGAGTTAAGAAAATCATCGTTGACAAATTAGGTGTAGACGAAGCTGAAGTTACAAATGAAGCTTCTTTTACCAATGACCTCGGTGCAGATTCACTCGATACCGTTGAATTAATTATGGAATTCGAAAAAGAATTCAATATTTCTATTCCAGACGAGCAGGCTGAAACCATTACTACAGTTGGCCAAGCTGTTGCCTACTTGGAAGAGCACGCTAAATAAGCATTCTATTTAGGAATAATTTTTTTTAATCCGCCTTTCAAAAGTGTACTGCTTTGAAAGGCGGATTATCACTTAATCAGGTTTAAGTTATGGCACTTAAAAGAGTCGTTGTTACAGGAATTGGTACGCTAACGCCTATTGGAAATAATCTTAATGATTATTGGAACAATCTATTAGCGGGCGTTTCGGGAGCAGCTCCTATTACTCTTTTTGATGCTTCTAAATTTAAAACACGTTTTGCGTGTGAGATTAAGGGCTTTGATCCTACCCAGTTTATGGATCGTAAGGAGGCCAGAAAATTAGACCGTTTTGCACAAATTGCCCTAGTTGCCAGCGATCAAGCTGTTGCAGATGCGGGTATCACAAAAGACAACGTTGATCCTGACCGTGTTGGTGTCATTTTTGCAAGTGGCATTGGTGGTCTCGTAACTTTTCAGGAAGAAGTATTAAACTTCGCCGCAGGAGATGGAACACCTCGTTTCAATCCTTTCTTTATTCCAAAAATGATTTTAGATATTGCTGCCGGACAAATTTCCATGCGTCATGGATTTAGAGGTCCCAACTATGCAGTGGTGAGTGCTTGTGCATCTAGTACCAATGGTATTGTTTGCGCAGTGGACACCATCAGACTAGGTAAAGCAGATATCGTTGTTGCAGGTGGTGCCGAAGCCGTTATTGGCGAAGCAGGTATTGGTGGTTTTAACGCCATGAAAGCCATGAGTGAGCGCAACGATGACCCAGCAACTGCAAGTCGCCCTTACGATAAAGACAGAGATGGATTTGTAATGGGAGAAGCTGCAGGCGCCCTTATTTTAGAAGATTATGACCACGCTATTAAACGTGGTGCCAAAATATATTGTGAAATTGCTGGCGGTGGCGCTACTGCCGACGCATATCATTTAACAGCTCCACATCCAGAAGGATTAGGTGCATTAAACGTAATGCGCGCTGCACTAAAAGATGCAGGTATGCAGCCTCACGAAATTGATTATATCAATACACATGGCACGTCAACGCCGCTTGGTGATGGCGCCGAAACAAAAGCCATTACAGGTGTATTTGGTGAACACGCATACAACCTCAATATTTCGGCTACAAAATCCATGACGGGTCATTGCCTTGGTGCTGCGGGTGTCATTGAAACCATTGCATGTATCCAGGCTGTGATTCATGATATTGTGCCGCCTACCATCAACCATTTTACGGACGACCCAACCCTAGATCCAAAACTTAATTTCACATTCAATACGCCTCAAAAAAGAGTGGTGAATGCAGCTTTAAGTAATACGTTTGGATTTGGCGGACACAATGCTTGTGTGATTGTCAAAAAATTCATAGCTTAAGCTGTGCAATTTTTTAAGCAACTTTTTTCATCTTCATCATCAAATAGTTTTGATCAGCAATTAAGAAATGTGCTTGGTTTTAAACCAGGTAAATTACTGCTGTATTCTACTGCATTAAGCCACCGTTCTGTGAAAGAAACGGCAGAAGCAAACAATGAGCGTTTAGAGTATTTAGGAGACGCTGTATTAAGTGCTATCGTTGCCGATTATTTATTTAAAAGATACCCATACAAAGGCGAAGGATTTTTAACAGAGATGCGCAGCAAAATGGTAAATAGGCAACAACTCAATGACGTTGCATTAAAAATGGGACTTCGAAAATTAACGATGTACAATAAATTTGACAACGCTTTAAAAGGAAGTCAAATTTTTGGTAACACGCTAGAAGCCTTGGTGGGTGCAGTTTACCTCGATCAGGGATATGCTAAAACACATGCTTGGGTACTCAAACAAATTGTGATACCACACATGTTTGTAGACGATTTAGAACAGATAGATATTAATTTGAAAAATAAATTAATTGGCTGGGCAAGTAAAAATGGCAAACTATTAGACTTTGAACTAGTAGAAGAAAAAATGGAAGGATCACGCAGGCTTTTTACCATTCATGTTACCATCGATGGCGAAGTGATAGCACTTGGGAAGGGCTACAATAAAAAAGATGCAAGTCAAGTAGCTGCGCAAGTAGCCGTAGAAAAATTGGCACTGTAAGCGCGCGCGGCTTGTTCAATTGCGCACCCGATAACCCTATTTCGCTTCAATAATTTCTTGGCATAATTCTACCAGCACCCCACCCGTATCTTTGGGGTGTAAAAAGCAAACCCATTTATTATCGGCCCCTCTTTTGGGTGCTTCTTGGAGTAGGGTAAAGCCTTCTGCTTGCATGCGGGCCATTTCGGCATAAATATCCTCCACTTCATAGGCGATATGATGGATGCCTTCCCCCTTTTTGTCTATGTATCTAGCGATAACGCCTTCAGGATCAGTGGAACATACAAGTTCAATTTTACTGTCCCCCACTTTAAAAAAGGCAGTATTTACTTTTTCGGAAGCCACCAGCTCCTGTTTGTAGCATGCCGTGTTTAACATTTTCTCGTATAATGGCACCGAAACTTCAAAATTTTTGACCGCAATTCCAATGTGTTCAATTTTTTTCATGCCGCGCGCGTTTTTGCTTTTACGAATTGAGAAAAAATGAGGTTTTGAGCCCCTTTTCGCCCGCAATTATAAACCTATTGCAGTACTTTCGTGTTTATAAGACAAGCAAATTTCAGAATATTATGTTGAAGTTACCTATTTACCTAGATAATAATGCCACAACCCCAATGGATCCAAGGGTTTTAGAGGCCATGATACCTTATTTTACCGAGCATTTTGGTAATGCAGCGAGCCGTAACCACCCTTTTGGATGGGAGGCAGAGGAAGCAGTTGATTATGCACGTGAGCAAGTAGCTAAACTGATTGGTGCAGACCCTAAAGAAATCATCTTTACATCGGGCGCTACAGAGGGCGACAACCTTGGTATCAAGGGTGTTTATGAAATGTACGCAAGCAAGGGCAATCATATCATTACTTGTACCACCGAGCACAAAGCAGTTTTGGATACCTGTAAACACATTGAGCAATTAGGTGGTGAGGTAACTTACCTTCCGGTAGCTGCCAATGGATTAGTTGATGTAACAGCATTAGAAGCTGCAATTAAGCCAACTACTATTTTGATTGCCATCATGTACGCCAACAACGAAATTGGTGTGGTACAACCGGTAAAAGAAATTACTGCTATAGCTAAAAAGCATGGTGTATTATTTTTCTCTGATGCAGTACAAGCAGTAGGTAAAATTCCAGTAGACGTAAACGCAGATGGTATTGATATTATGGCATTTACAGCGCATAAAATGTATGGTCCTAAAGGGATTGGTGCACTTTATGTTCGTCGTAAAAATCCACGTGTTAAAGTAACTGCCCAAATGGACGGTGGCGGACACGAAAGAGGTATGCGCAGCGGTACTTTAAACGTACCGGGTATTGTTGGATTTGGTAAAGCTTGTGAACTTGCAAGATTAGAAATGGCTGCAGATGCGGAGCGCTTAAGCAAGCTAAGAGATAAGCTAGAAGTAGCTTTAACACAAATTGACGAGTCGTATGTGAATGGTAGCACAGAGCACCGTTTACCACACGTTGCTAATATTTCTTTCAAATATGTAGAAGGAGAAGGCTTAATGATGGGCTTTAATAAAACCATCGCACTTTCTTCAGGTTCTGCTTGTACTTCTGCATCACTCGAGCCTAGCTATGTATTAAAAGCATTAGGCTTAGGGGATGATTTAGCACATAGTTCACTTCGTTTTGGACTAGGCCGTTTTACCACCGATGAGCAAATCGATTATACCATTAAAGCCGTTACCGATACGGTTTTAAAACTTCGTGAAATGAGCCCACTTTGGGAAATGTTTAAAGAAGGGGTTGATATAGATTCAATCGAATGGGCACACCATTAATTTATAAAAGTATTATTTTTACTATTTCAAAACAATCATATGGCATACTCAGAAAAAGTTATCGATCATTATAGCAATCCTAAAAATGTAGGAACACTTGACAAAGCAAAAAAGAATGTTGGAACCGGTTTAGTAGGTGCTCCAGAATGTGGCGACGTAATGCGCTTACAAATTGAAGTGGACGACGCTTCAGGTATCATCACCGATGCTAAATTCAAAACCTTTGGATGTGGCTCTGCTATTGCTTCTTCATCACTTGCAACCGAGTGGTTAAAAGGTAAAACAGTAGATCAAGCTGTTACTATTGACAATATGGACCTGGTAGAAGAATTAAATTTACCGCCAGTAAAAATTCACTGTTCTGTTTTAGCAGAAGATGCTATTAAAGCAGCTATCAATGACTACCGTACTAAAAACGGGTTAGAAGCATTACAGTTTGAAGAAAAAGGCGTTCACTAATATTTTTTAACCGAGCATTCATTTCCAAATGGTAGCTACCGAAAATACAATCTATGTTAGCGAAAAGGCTAAATCCAAAGTTTTACAACTGATGGACGATGCTGGCGTTACTAATGATAGTAGTTATTTTTTGCGTGTAGGCGTTGTTGGGGGTGGATGCTCTGGTCTTAGTTACAAACTTGATTTTGACAATGAGGTAAAACCCATGGATCAGGTTTTTGAAGACAATGGCGTTAAAGTGGTCACAGACCTCAAAAGCTTTTTATACCTCGTAAACACCGAACTTGATTTTTCTGATGGCCTTAATGGCAAAGGTTTTTATTTCAATAATCCCAATGCAAGCCGCAGTTGTGGCTGTGGGGAAAGCTTTTCTGTATAATTTAACTTTTTACTTTTTAAGATTGCCTAAGAACAAGTAGTTTTGGGCCATGTTAAATATTGGCCTCAAAGAGTGGAAGCAGTTTTTTACCAGCCAAACAGGCTATATAGCACTATGTCTTTTCTTACTTCTCATGGGTCTTCTTTTGTTTGTTTTTCCTGACACCAGTATTTTAGTTATGGGTTATGCAACCCTTGCTGGTTTTTTTAATCTAGCGCCTTGGCTGCTCATTTTTATGGTACCCACTATTACCATGCGTAGTTTTTCTGAAGAATATAAGTCAGGTACTTTTGAATTACTCAAAACATCACCCATTCGCCCTGCAGTACTCGTATGGGGGAAATATTTTGGTGCACTGCTTGTGGTGCTTTGTTTACTGCTCCCTACTTTACTCTATGGAGTAGCTGTAGAATCATTATCTGCAGTGGGCGGTATTGATATGGGCGCTACAGCCGGTTCTTATTTGGGATTATTTTTATTAGGCAGCGTATTTGTAGCTATTGGTATTTGTGTAAGTAGTTTTACAAATAACATCGTGGTAGCTTTTATTGGGGCTGCTTTTGTTTGTTATTTGTTGTTTGCAGGTTTTGAAGCGGTAAGTAAGCTTTCATTATTTCAAGGAAAAATAGGGTATTACATAGAACTTTTAGGCCTCAAGTTTCATTACCGAAGTATTAGTAGAGGAGTGATACGAACTGATGATCTTATTTATTTTATCGCCGTAATAGCTAGTTGTTTGCAAATAACTAAGCAAAATATTATCAAGTACTAATTGCATCAATACAATATGTTTCAAAAATATTCAAATATTATTATAGGATGCTTACTAGTTTTTGCTATTTATGAATCAAATGCATGGCTTCATTATAGTATCGACCTCACTGCCGAAAAGCGTTATAGCTTAAGCGAAGCCACCAAAAAATTATTAGATAAAGAGATGGACAGTGCAATAACTGTCGAGGTTTTTTTAACTGGCGACTTGCCTGCCGATTATAAAAAACTAAATATTGCCACCGCCGAAATTTTAGAAACTTTTTCATCTTATTCTAGAAGCCCTATTCGAGTTTCATTTACAGAGCCTGGCAGTAATATTGTAGATGAGGCAGCAAAAATGGCTTATTTTGATAGCCTTGCTGCACTCGGTGTTGTGTTTGAAAGAGCGGATATGAGTGAGGGTATAGAAAAATCTTCTACACAATTAATTGCACCCGCGGCACTAGTAAAATACGGTAATCGCAAGCCCATTGCCGTTGATTTAAGAAGCAGTAAAAAAATATTTTCTAGTTATAACGTTATTGAAGCGGTAGAACCCAAAGAAGACAAAGAAGCAACCCGCAATGCAGCAGAAGCATTACTCGAATATAAATTTGCGGCTGCCATAGATAAGGCCACTAAGGTAAATTATCCAACCATTGCCTATTTAGTAGGCAATGGCCAGCCCACCGATTTAACCGTGAGTGATTTGGCAGAAACACTACGAAACGATTATAACCTGGACATTTTTGATTTAAAAGCAGGTTATCCAAGTGCTAAAGCCATTGATTTATTATTGATTGTAAAACCTACGATACCTTTTACAGAAGAAGATCAATTAAAAATTGATCAGTACGTTTTAAATGGCGGGAAAGTAATCTGGTTTGTAGATAAGTTACACGCCGAATTAGATAGCCTAATGCGCACGCAAGCTGGTTATACGGCTTATGATCGAGGATTAAATATTGATCCACTTTTATTTAAATATGGTGTGCGTATAAATGGTGATTTGGTTCAGGATTTAAACTGTGCTAAACTCCCAATTGTGGTAGGTAAAAATCCGGATGGCTCGCCAACCATGCAGCGTATTCCTTGGCCTTACTATCCTTTTTTAACGACCCCATCCGACAATCCAATTACAAAAAATATGGACCGGGTATTACCGATTTTTCCATCTAGTATCGATACCGTTAAAGCGCCAGGCATAAAAAAAACAATTTTACTCGCTACCGATACCAGCTCACGCAGTATTGCTTCACCAGCTATGGTGTCTTTAAATAGTGTGCAGTCGGAAGCGGATTTATTTACGTTTACAAAAAGTCATATTCCAGTTGCCGTATTACTCGAAGGAATTTTTTCGTCCTTATTTGCCAATAATTTGGGTTCTGCGGTAATGGATTCAGTACAGCGTTTTACAGGACTTCCGTTTTTACGAAAAGGCATTAAAGAGACCAAACAAATTGTAGTTTCTGACGCTGATATCGTTACCAATGCGGTTACTAAAACAACGGGCCCACTTCCTATGGGGGAACTACCATTTGAATCTTTTCAATTTGCCAATAAAACATTTTTACTCAACGCCATAGATTATTTAATAAATGACAATGGGCTTTTTGAATCTAGAAATAAAGTAGTGGTACTTAGGTTACTCGATAAACAAAAAGTGGCCGATCAAAAAAAAATATGGCAATTTGTTACAATCGCTGGACCTATTGTACTTTTACTCTTAATTGGCTTTTTTGTCTCATCTTGGCGCAAGAAAAAATATTTATAACGCTTATTTATGACCGCAACACATCAGTTGGTTTATTTCATTTTTGCAATTGTACTTGTACTTGCGCTCATACTTGATCTTGGACTACTTAGTAAAAAAAATAAAACCATTACGATTAAGCAGGCCCTCTTGCAAACCTTATTTTGGGTTGCTTTAGCAATTGGTTTTTTTGTATTTGTTTGGCTAGAAGAAGGTCAAAAAACAGGACTCGAATACCTGAGTGCCTATTTGATGGAGTGGAGTTTAAGTGTCGATAATATTTTTGTATTTATTTTGATATTCAACGCCTTTAAAGTAAATGAAAAGTATTATCCGCGTGTGCTACTTGTGGGTATTATGATGGCTATTGTGTTTAGGGTGCTCTTTATTACGGTGGGTGTTGCACTTGTAGAACAGTTTCACTGGCTACTATATATTTTCGGTGTTTTCTTACTCTATACCGGATTCAAAATGTTTACCTCCAATGAATCTGAAGAATTTGATCCGCAGGACACTGCGATATACCGGTTTCTAAAAAAATACTTGCCTCTTTCTGGAACCGATGGAGATGGTAAATATGTAGTTCGCGTAAACGGCAAACCACAGTATACCACACTATTTGTTGTTGTGGTATTACTAGCTGTTATTGACCTTGTGTTTGCACTTGATTCGATACCTGCAGTGATGGGTATTTCTACCGACAAGTTGGTTATTTACACGTCTAATATTTTTGCGGTACTTGGTCTTCGATCTTTATTTTTTCTATTAAGAGGAGCCGTTTCTAAATTTGATTATTTACAACAAGGCATTGCCATTGTGCTCGTGTTTATTGGTGTTAAAATGCTTGGCGAACATTATTTAAACCAGTGGATAGATAAAAACACACAGGTTGTTTTATCGTTATTGTTTATAGTATTATGTATTGGCGGGTCTATCGTGTATTCTATTTCACATAAAAAGAAAGGAACACCAAAAGATATAACGGACGGGTCTATGTCTTAATTTAATTACATGAAATACACGGCAAAAGATATTGCACATATACTTGACCTATCTGTAGATGATGCAGAAGGGGTAGTAATTGAGCAGCTTTTGACGGATAGTAGAAAACTCGTTTTTCCGGCGCAAACCTTATTTTTTGCTCTACCTGGTCCCCGAAGAGATGGCCATGAATTTATAGAAAGCCTGTATGATCAGGGTGTTCGCGGTTTTGTAGTGAACAAGCAAATGGATCTTTTAAAATGGAAGGCCTATTGCTTAGGCGCTGTTTTTTTTGAAGTATCCAACTGTCTCACCGCATTGCAAAAAATTGCAACCCATCACCGCAGTCATTTTAATTTGCCTGTTATTGGAATTACGGGCAGTAATGGTAAAACGGTTGTAAAAGAATGGTTGTATCAGCTACTGAATCATGCTTACAAAATAGTGAGAAGTCCGCGTAGTTATAATTCTCAAATTGGTGTGCCCCTTAGTGTTTGGAAGATGAACGATTTAGACGAGTTGGCCATTTTTGAAGCAGGCATTTCTACCACGCATGAAATGGAGCACCTCGTTCCAATTATTAAACCTACCATTGGGGTGCTAACGCATATGGGTCATGCACATGCCGAAGGCTTTGCTGGTATGTCCCAAAAAATTCATGAAAAGCTTAGGTTATTTGAAACCGTTGAGACACTTATTTATGGCAAAGATCAATTGGTTGAACATATTGACATAGAAGCAGCGTCATCTATATTTAAATGTCCTGTTACATTTTATTCTTGGAGTAGAACAGCGCCAGCAACCCTTGTTGTTACAAGTGAAATCAGTACCCGAAATTTTACTGAACTGCATCTTTTGTATGCGGGTAAAACGCATATTATAGAGCTGCCGTTTACAGACAAGGCGTCTATTGATAACGCCATACTTTGTATGCTTACGCTACTTGCACTTGGCAAAAACTTTCCTTTTATTACTAGTGGCATTAAGCAGTTAATGCCGGTCGATATGCGTATGCAATTGAAAAAAGGGATTAATGGTTGCGCGTTTATTAATGATAGTTATAATTTGGATTTCGATTCATTTGTAGTTGCTGGTTTTTATTTGCAAGCACAAGCTACAGGAAGGGCGTCTAGTATTATTGTATCTGATTTTGCAGAAGCAGGGAATTCGTCCAAAGACTTATATGCTAAAGTTGCCAAACACGCTGTAGCCCTTGGGATCAAGCGGTTTATTGGAATAGGCCCTCAACTAAAAAAGAATCAATCCGTTATTCAAAACGAGTTTTCAGCTTCCAATACACAACTTTATTTTTTTGAAAGTACGACATCATTTTTACAGCAGTTCCGACTACAAGAATTTTCAAACGAAATTATTTTGTTAAAAGGTGCGCGTGTTTTTGAATTTGAGCGCATTGCAAAATGGCTGGAGCAAAAGATGCATGAAACAGTACTCGAAATTAATTTAACAGCACTGGCGCACAACGTAAAGCAAATACAAAACGCTATTGGTTTATCCACCAAATTAATGGCGGTTGTAAAAGCATTTTCGTACGGAAACGGAAGTGCCGAAATTGCAAGAACGCTTGCCGCTGTAAAAACAGATTATTTAGCGGTTGCGTATGTAGATGAAGGGGTAGAGCTACGAAGGGCAGGCATTCATTTGCCCATTATGGTGATGAGCCCCGATGAGGCTGGTTTTGAAGCCATGGTAGCTTATGGTTTGGAGCCAGAAATTTATTCATTTGAAATATACGAGGCTTTTCAAACTTTTTTAAAGTATCAGGGGGTAGAAGCATATGGTATTCATATAAAAATAAATACGGGCATGAACCGTTTGGGTTTTGAACCCGCCGACGCAACATTACTAGCCCAAAAATTAGTGTCTGATAAACGCATGGTTGTAAAATCTGTGATGAGTCATTTGGTGGCTAGTGATGCACCAGCGCATGATGCATTTACGCGTGAACAGGTAGCTGTTTTTGAACTTGTTTGTGGCACTTTACAAGCGCAAATTGGATATTCATTTATAAGACATATTGCAAACTCCCATGCTGTGCAAAGGCACCCAGCAGCTGGGCTAGACATGGTGCGCGTAGGGATTGGGCTTTATGGCACGAGCGCTACTCCTTCAAATGGCTTTAGAAAAGTGGCATCATTAAAAACGACCATTGCTCAAATTAGACAGGTGGCAGCAGGTGCATCGGTAGGATACGAGCGTGCCGCTATCATGAAAAAAGACACACGTATTGCAACCGTTCGTATTGGTTATGCCGATGGTTATGACAGACGATTTAGCGCGGGAGCTGGTAAAGTGTATATTAAGGGTGTTTTATGTCCGGTGGTAGGGCTTGTTTGTATGGACATGACCATGATTGATGTAACGGACGTAAAAGACATTTCGATCAATGACGAAGTAGAGATTTTTGGTGAGCATATTGCAGTTGAAACCCTTGCCAACTGGTCAGGAATTAACATGTATGAAATGATGAGTGGCATTAATGCACGTGTAAAAAGGATTTACATAGAAGAGTAAATCTTATCTTTGACCCACTTTAATAAAAAGCTACACAATTGAAAGCAAAACATCTAATTGGCATTATAATTGCCATCATATTTGTCGACCAGGCACTTAAATTTTATATCAAGCTCAACTACCATATTGGCGAAGAGCATCTCGTACTCGGTACTTGGTTTAGGCTTCATTTTGTAGAAAACGAAGGTATGGCTTGGGGATGGAAATTTGGTGGCGATTTTGGAAAAGTAGCCCTTACTTTATTTAGACTTGGCGCTGTTATATGGGGTAGTTTTTTACTACGTGATTTTTTACGCAAAGGGATGCACAAAGGTTTTATTATTTGCGCAGCTATGATTTACGCAGGTGCACTTGGAAATTTAATTGATAGTTTATTTTACGGATTAATTTTTGAGCAAAGCGATTATTTTGCACAAAATGTTGCACATTTATTTCCTGCATCAGGCGGCTATGCTTCTTTGTTTCACGGCAGGGTAGTGGATATGTTTTATTTCCCTATTATTACGGATGGACATTTTCCGGCCTGGTTTCCTTTTTGGGGCGGCGAAAGTTTTGAATTTTTTAGACCCGTCTTTAATGTAGCGGACGCATCTATATCTTTAGGCGTTTTTATACTCCTAATTTTTCAAAATAAATTTTTTCCAAACCCTTTGCCAGAAAGCCGTTCAGACAATTCTTCAGACGGCGGTTCAGACAATACTGTTGCCGGTAGTGAGGGGTAATTTGTTTTCAAGGTTTGAAATATTTTCAAGTGTTGTGTGGGCAATTTTTTCCATCGCTTCTATGGTAAAAAATCCTTGATGTCCAGTAACAAGTACATTAGAAAAACTCATTAATCGTTGAATGGTATCATCCTGAATAATGGTACTAGATAAGTCTTTGAAAAATAATTTTTCTTCCTGTTCGTAAACATCCAATCCAAGGGCGCCAATGGTCCCGTTTTTTAGCGCATCAATAACAGCTTTCGTATCTAATAACCCACCTCTTCCGGTGTTAATGATGGTAACTCCTTTTTTGCAATACCCTAAGGTTTCGGTATTGATGATATGTTTTGTTTGTTCATTAAGTGGGCAGTGTAACGAAATAATATCTGCGCCTAGCACCTCAATTAATGGGGCATAAGAAACACCAAGCGCTTCCATTTCTTTATTGGCGATTAAATCAAAAGCATTTACCTCGCATCCAAAACCAAGCATGATTTTACAAAATGCTTGGCCAATATTTCCAGTGCCAATCACACCTACTTTTTTACCATGAATATTAAATCCGAGTAGCCCGGATAAAGCAAAATTTTGTTCTCTAACCCGGTTATAGGCTTTATGTGTTTTTCTGGTAAGGGTTAATAAAAGTGCAGTAGCATGCTCCGCCACCGCCTCTGGTGAATAGGCGCCCACCCTGCATACCCTGATGTCCGCCTTTTTAGCAGCCTCTAGGCTTATATTGTTAAATCCAGCGCACCTTAGTGCAATAGTTTTAACCCCAAGCTTCTCAAGCGCTTCTATAACGGATTCGGAAGCCTGATCATTGACAAATAAGCAAACGGCCTGGGCCCCTGCCGCCAGGCTTGTGGTTGCTGGCTCTAAGGCCTGCGTAAAAAATACCAATTCGTGTCCAAATGCTTGATTTGCAGACTCGAAAAATTGGATGTCGTAGGGCTGGGTAGAAAAAAAGGCAATTTTCATAGGGTAAAGGTAAGTCCTTGCTTATATTTATTACCTTTGCAGCCTTGAAAACAGGTCTGTAATTGCATTACAGAACCGATTAACCCACAAAGGTATGCGTGTAAAATATCCAGAATTCCAAGGCCTTCATTTGCCTAGCATTGAGCAGTCAATTTTAGCGAAATGGAAAGAAGAAGAGGCGTTTGAACAAAGTGTGCGTTTACGTGAAGGTAGCACTCCTTTTGTATTTTATGAGGGTCCGCCTAGTGCCAATGGAATGCCAGGTATTCACCACGTAATTTCTAGAACCTTAAAAGACATGGTTTGTAGGTATAAAACCATGCAGGGTTTTCAGGTAAAAAGAAAAGGTGGATGGGATACGCACGGACTTCCGGTAGAACTTGGGGTTGAAAAAGAACTTGGCATTACTAAAGAAGATATTGGTAAAAAAATATCGGTAGAAGAATACAATAAAAAATGTAGAGAAGCGGTACTTCGTTACAAAGACAAGTGGGATGAGATTACCACTAAAATGGGATACTGGGTAGATTTAAATGACCCGTATATCACTTTCGAAAATGATTACATCGAAACACTTTGGTGGATTTTAAGTGAGTTGTATAAAAAAGGATATTTGTACGAGAGTGTAAGTATTCAACCCTATTCTCCTGCAGCAGGAACGGGGCTTAGCTCACACGAGTTAAACCAACCGGGTACTTACAAAGATGTAAAAGATACGTCTGCTGTTGCCATGTTTAAGGCGTTAGCCACCGATGCAAAAAATAAATTTTTACTAGATGCGGCAGGTGATAACGAAGTATATTATTTAGCATGGACCACTACGCCATGGACACTTCCATCTAATTTAGGATTAACTGTAGGGCCTAATATCGAATATGTAATGGTTAAAACGTTTAACCCCTACACCCATTTACCAGTGCATGTAGTGCTTGCTAAAGCCTTACTATCAAAGCTTTTTAAACCAGAGGGTGAAAATGGAGATTTTGATCATTATAACGCCGAGCAAAAATTATTGCCTTGGAAAATAGTGTCGCATTGTAAAGGTACAGATATTGAAGGCGCACAGTATGAACAACTCATGCCATCTGCTGCTAATAATATGGATGCGATTGAGGAAATAACACCGGGTGCAAAACCTTTTCGAATTTTACTAGGTGATTTTGTTACAACAGAGGATGGAACAGGTATTGTACACACTTCGCCAGCCTTTGGTGCAGACGATTACCGTGTTGGTCAAAAAAATAATATTGGTATTTTAACGCTTGTAGATAGAGCCGGAAAATTTGTAGATGGCGTTGGCGAATTTAGTAACCGCTTTGTAAAAAATTACAAAGACGATCCTAACTATGTTGACGTGAACGTTGATATCTGCGTGAAACTTAAAAAAGAAAACCGTGCGTTTAAAGTAGAAAAATACGAGCACAGTTATCCGCATTGTTGGAGAACAGACAAACCTATTTTATACTATCCACTTGATGCTTGGTTTATAAAAACAACGGCCGTTAAAGACCGTATGGTGGAACTTAATAAAACCATCAATTGGAAACCTAAATCTACAGGCGAAGGCCGTTTTGGTAACTGGCTTGAAAACATGGTGGACTGGAATTTAAGCCGAAGTAGATATTGGGGAACCCCGCTTCCAGTATGGCGTACAGAAGATGGAGCCGAAGAAGTTTGTATTGGATCTGTGGAAGCATTAAATGCTGGCATTAAAAAAGCAAATGAAGTACTCGGTGGTAGCGTTAATCAAAATTATTTACACGGTGGAATACTCGATTTACACAAGCCATTTGTAGATGATATTGTTTTAGTAAGTGCATCTGGAAAACCCATGCACCGCGTTTCAGATTTAATTGATGTTTGGTTTGATAGTGGTGCCATGCCTTATGCGCAGTGGCATTATCCTTTTGAAAATAAAGATTTAGTGGATAAGGGACAAGCATTTCCTGCCGATTTTATTTGTGAAGGTGTGGATCAAACGCGCGGATGGTTTTATACCCTTCATGCAATTGGTGTGATGCTTTTTGATAGCGTTGCGTATAAGACTGTTGTGAGTAATGGATTGGTGCTAGATAAAAATGGCAACAAAATGAGTAAGCGTTTAGGTAACGTTGTTAATCCTTTTGAAACCATTGAAAAATATGGCGCAGACGCTACACGTTGGTACCTCGTCACTAATGCATCTCCTTGGGATAATTTAAAATTTGATGAAGCGGGGATTCAAGAAGTACAACGTAAATTTTTTGGCACACTATACAATACCTATCAATTTTTTGCACTCTATGCGAATGTTGATGGTTTCTCTTTTGCTGAGCCACCAGTGCCACTCGCAGAACGTCCAGAAATTGATCGTTGGATTTTATCAAGTTTACATTCACTTATTAAAAAAGTGACAGTGGCGATGGATGATTATGAGCCAACTGTTGCAGGTAGAGCCATTGAATCTTTTGTTGATGAGCAACTTAGTAACTGGTATGTAAGATTATGTAGAAGAAGATTTTGGAAAGGCGAATATGAGCAGGATAAAATTAGTGCCTACCAAACCTTATATGCGTGCTTAGAAACAGTGATACAATTAACGGCTCCTATTGCTCCGTTTTTTAGTGATGCTATTTTTTCAAACCTAAATAGTGTGAGCGGTAAACATCAAGTTGCCTCTATTCATCATGCAAATTTTCCGGTGGCAAATGACGCCTTCATTGATGCTGCACTCGAAGAAAGGATGCAGTTAGCGCAGGAGGTTTGCTCACTCGTGCTTAGCCTTCGTAAAAAAGTGAATATTAAAGTGCGTCAGCCGCTTCAAAAAATACTCATTCCGGTACTTGAACCGGCCATGCAGGACCAACTGGTTTTAATTCAGGATTTGATCACCGCTGAGGTAAATGTTAAAGAAATTGAATATTTGACCGAAACGGAGGGCATCATTAAGAAAAAGATAAAGCCCAATTTTAAAGCTTTAGGTACCAAAATGGGCGCAAAAATGAAAGCAGCCGGAACAGCCATTACCGCCATGACCGGGGCCCAAATTGCCACCCTCGAGAAAACGGGTGAAATTCTCTTATCAATTGAAGGTGAGGAACTTAGCATTGCATTAATTGAGGTTGAGATTGCTGCAGAAGACATTCCAGGTTGGAGCGTTGCCAGCAAAGGCAGCCTAACAGTGGCCCTAGATATCACTATTACACCCGAGTTACAACAAGAAGGCGACGCTAGGGAGTTTGTAAACCGTGTACAAAATATTAGAAAAGACAGCGGTTTTGCCCTTACAGACCGTATATTCGTGACCCTTGAGCATTGTGAGAGGCTTAAGGAGTCAATTGTAAAATATAACGACTATATTTGCCGCGAAATTCTAGCAGATTCAATCAATTGGGTAGACAAGGTTGCAAATGCAACTGAGCTCGACGTAAATGAGCATTTGCTAAAAGTTTCAATAACTAAACAAGCATAACATCAAGAATATGGCTACAAAGAAACCAGCCCCAAAAGCAGCACCTGCTAAAAAAGTAGCAGCTCCCGCTAAAAAGGCGGCTCCGGCCAAAAAAGCAGCACCTGCTAAAAAAGTAGCTGCACCTGTAAAAAAAGCGGCTCCTGCAAAAAAAGCAGCACCTGCTAAAAAAGTAGCTGCACCTGTAAAAAAAGCGGCTCCTGCAAAAAAAGCAGCACCTGCTAAGAAAGTAGTAGCACCCGTAAAAAAGGCTGCACCAGCAAAAAAAGTAGTACCTGCTAAACCTGTAGTACCTGCTAAAAAAGTAGCAGCGCCTGTAAAAAAGGCAGTACCTGCTAAACCAGTAGCACCTGCAAAAAAAGTAGCAGCTCCAGCAAAGCCAGCGGTTCCAGCAAAAAAAGCGGTACCTGTTAAGGCAGCGCCTACGCCTGTTAAAGCAGCAGCACCCGCAAAAAAAGTGGCGGCTCCAGCTAAACCAACAGCACCCGCGGCAAAGCCAGCGGCACCTGCTAAAGCTGTAAAACCTGCAAAAGTTGCGGCAGTTAAAGCGGTAAAACCACCTCCTCCAAAAGTGATTGTAAAAACAGCACCTGTAAGACCCGGTGGCAAAGTAGTATTACCTAGTAAGCCAATTCCCAAAATAGCACCTGCACCAGTGGTAAAAGCAAAACCAACGCCACTTCCTCCAATGCCTAAAAAGCCGGAAGTGAAATTGCCGCCAGCACCGCCTAAAAAGCCGGTGAGAAAACCATTAGAACCTATTAAGGATGTAAAATTACCAAAGACAAATACAAAGTCTAGCGTGCCTTACAGTCCTGGATATACACCATTAGAAAAAAGAGTTCAAATTGTGACGAGAAGTACTCAAACACTCGTTAAATACAGCGATGTCGAACTTAACGAGTTTCGTGAGCTCATCAATAAAAAATTAGAAGCTGCCAAAAAAGAGCTTGTATACTTGCAAGGTTTAATTACCCGTAAAGATGAAATGGGTGGTGACAATGACGATGCACGTTACATGACTATGGAAGATGGAAGTGTGAGCATGGAAAGAGAGCAATTGTCTCAAATGGCTAGCCGTCAAATTACGTACATCGACCATCTCGAAAAATCAATCATGCGTATTGAAAGCAAAACATATGGTATTTGTAGAGTAACGGGCAAGTTAATTGATAAAGCACGTTTACGCGCTGTACCGCATGCTACGCTTAGCTTAGAAGCTAAATTAGGACTAGTAAAACCAAGTCCTGATCAACAATAAATTTAGATCTTGATCTATAATAAAAAAGGGCTGTCTTAATTAGATAGCCCTTTTTTTATGCGCTGATTTATGTTACTTCTATTATTTTACTTCTTGCATATCAATAAGCCTTTTGTATATACCACCCTTTGCAAGTAAGGCGTCATGTGTGCCGCGTTCTGCAATTTCTCCTTTTTGCAATACTATAATTTCATCGGCGTGTCTGATGGTAGATAGTCTGTGCGCAATAACAATGGAGGTTCTATTTTGCATCATTTTATTGATGGCGTCTTGCACCAGTCTTTCACTTTCTGTATCGAGTGATGATGTAGCTTCATCTAAAATTAAAATGGGTGGGTTTTTTAAAATAGCCCTAGCAATGGTAATACGTTGACGTTCACCGCCACTTAGTTTGCTACCTCTATCTCCAATATTTGCATCGTACCCATCTTCTTTGCTTTCAATAAAGGCTGCAGCGTTGGCCACAGTAGCGGCGGCTGTAATAGCTGCTGAGCTTGCTGTTTGGACGCCTAATGCAATATTTTGTGCGATGCTATCATTAAATAAAATAGGCTCCTGTGTAACAATGCCCATGGCAGCTCTAACGCTTTGTAAACTATAGTCTTTGATGTTGATGCCATCAATGAGCACCTCACCTTCCGTTACGTCATGAAAACGCGGAATCAAATCTGCTAAGGTACTTTTACCAGCACCTGATGAACCCACCAGTGCTACTGTTTTTCCTTTTTCAATAATGAGGTTGATGTTTTTTAAAATAGTAGCATCGTCGTAAGAGAAACTTACATTTTTAAACTCGATGCGCTCTGCAAAATTCTCTAAAATTTTAGCATTAGGCTTGTCTTCTATGGCAACAGGCGCTTTTAAAATCTCTTCAATTCTTTCGATAGCTGCACTTCCTCTTTGCGCGTTATAAAAAGAACTAGATAAAGATTTTGCAGGATTAATGATTTGCGTGAAAAATAAAATATAGGTAATAAAACTTTCTGGTCCTAAACCTGCTTGGTTATTCAATACCAGTCTTCCACCAAACCATAAGATACAAGAAAGTACAATCACACCTAAAAATTCGGACATCGGCGATGCCAAATCTTTTCTAAAATTCATTTTATTGCGGATATGATTGAGCGCATTGTTATTGTCTAAAAACTTTTGTAGTAATATTTTTTCGGCATTGAAAGCCTTGATAACCCTTAGTCCCCCAAGGGTTTCATCCAAAATCGATAAAAGTGTTCCTAGTTTTTCTTGGGATGTTGTTGATTGTTTTTTTAGGCTTCTGCTCAGGCGTCCAATTACAAAGCCGGTTACCGGAAGTAGCACGAGTAAAAACAAAGAAAGTACGGGGCTTAGGAAAACCAAGAAAATTAAAATGATTAAAATGTTAAGTGGATCTTTAATAAGTCCTTCTAGGGTACTCATCACACTCCATTCAATTTCGTTGGCATCGTTACTCATTCTACTAATAATATCACCCTTACGTTGTTCTGTAAAATAACCAATAGGAAGGTCTAATAATTTTTTATACAAATCGGAACGAAGCGTTGTCATTACATAATTGCGCATAGGTGCTAACACCCTAAAAGACAAATAGGTAAATAAATTTTTAAAGAAAATAGCGGTAATAATAATACCACAAATAGCACCAAGTGCATACACGGTTCCTTCTTCAATGATGAGCCTAGAAATAAAATATTTAAGGTAGTTTAAAATGGTTCCGGCAGATAAGCTTGCGCCCGCCATAACAGGTTTAGCTGTGATGAGTTTTTCGGTACCAAATAAAAGCTGTAAAAATGGAGCCAGCATGGCCAGCGAAACCAGCGAAAAAAGGATGGACAGCAGGTTAAACACCACGTAAAGGACAATATTCCTTTTTTGGGTACGGAGGTAAAACAGAATTCGTGAAAAACGCTTCATAAATGATAAAATCGTTAAAACAAGGCAAAGTAACTAATTTTACAGCCAATTAAACGCAAAGAACATGGAGGAAGGTAAACGTCAACGTCAGGTAGCAGGAGCAATACAGGAAGAAATGAATGATATTTTTAGAAGGCTAAACCTTTCTATGATAGCCGGTGGTATGGTTTCCATCTCATCCGTGAAGGTTACGCCCGACCTTTTGGAGGCGCGTATTTACTTAAGTCTTTTTCAGGTTCCAGATGGTAAAGAAGTGATGAAAGTGATTGAGTCTAGGGCCTGGGAGATCAAAAAGGAGCTAGCCGACCGTGTAAAGCATCAGTTTAGACGTATTCCAGTATTACATTTTTACCACGATGACACCCTAGATTATGTGTTTAAGATGGAAGAGATTTTCAAGCAAATCAATGTCGAAAAAAAGGCTACCGGTGAATCTGATGGTGCTAAAGACGGTGCTAACGAAGCATTCAACGATGGTGATGAAGCGGTTCAAGAATCAAATTAATTTAGTCTCGTGCAATATTTATTTGCTTGGCGTTATTTTAAATCAAAAAAGTCTACAAGTGCAATTAATATTATTGCATGGGTGAGCGTCACTGCAATTGCAGTTGGCGCGGCTGCACTCATTGTTATTTTAAGTGTATTTAATGGTTTCGAAGATTTAGTAAAAGGCCTCTACACCGATTTTTATGCAGACATGCGCGTGCTTCCTGCGGAGGGGAAACAAATAACCCTGGACAGCAATACAGTGTATAAAATTACTTCTATTGAAGGTGTTACTGCAGTTAGTAAAGTCATTGAAGAAAAAGCATTGCTTGCCAATGGCGACTACCAGAGTATTGTTGTTGTTAAAGGTGTAGATAGTGTTTTTGCAAGCACCAATAATATTGGAAAACATATTGTAAGAGGTGTTTATGAAATGGGTGATGTTCAAAACCCAGGCATTGTGATGGGTGCAGGCATCGAAAATGCGGTAGGTGTCGATGTTACAAAAGGTGGATTTCCATTAACGCTCTATACGCCTAATAAAGGCGCGGGTTTTGATGCCGTAGATGGCATGTTTGCATTTAATATAACAGCAAAGGGCGTCTTTGCAGTACAACAAGAATTTGACAACAAATTTATTTTCACCAATATTGATTTCTTGAGGTACATGCTTTCCATGACGCCAAATCAAGTGAGTGGTCTAGAATTGAAAATTAATGGACGTCCCGAAAAAATAAAAGCAGCCATCCAACATGCAATAGGTAAAAATTTTATAGTTGAAACGCGTTACGAGCAAAACAAAAATTTATATGCTGTGATGCAAATGGAAAAGTGGATCATTTATGGCATCCTAAGTTTGATATTAATTGTTGCAGCATTTAATATGATTGGCGCACTTACAATGCTTGTATTAGAAAAGCAAAAAGATATTTCAGTACTTAGGGCCATGGGTTCAAGCACCGCGCTCATTCAAAAAATATTTATTACAGAAGGGCTAGTGCTTGCAGGGGTAGGCACTTTTATTGGAACAGCACTCGGCACACTCATTTGCTTACTGCAATTAAAATTTAAAATTATTACGCTAGGTGGCGGCGGTAGTTTTATTATCGATTACTATCCTGTAAAATTAATGGCTACCGATTATATACTCGTAGTTGCCACCATTGCAGCAATTGCGCTCTTAGCCGCATGGATTCCTGCTAAAAAAGCAAGCCAACAATTGTTATCCTTAAAAAGTTAGTAATCACCCAGTGTTTCTGGTAATTGAGAAAGGGCGTCTGCAAGTTGCGCATCGTTAGGGGCAATGCCATGCCACTCATGCGTGCCTTCCATAAAGCTGATGCCTTTACCCATTTCTGTTTTCATTAAAATACAGATAGGCTTTCCTTGACCGGTAAGTGATTTTGCTTTATCAAGTGTTGCAACAACGTCTTCCATATTGTTACCATCCATATCAATAACAGTCCAGTTAAACGCCTCAAATTTGGCGCGTAAACTGTCTAGGTTCATTACTTTTTTAGTAGGGCCGTCAATTTGTTGACCATTCACATCGATGGTCGCAATTAAATTATCACAATTGTTATGCGCCGCAAACATCACTGATTCCCAAATTTGTCCTTCTTGTAATTCGCCATCGCCATGTAAGCAATACACAAGCTTAGCATCACCATTAATTTTTTTAGAAAGTGCTGCACCAATGGCAACACTCATGCCCTGACCAAGTGATCCACTAGCGATTCTTACACCAGGTAGATGTTCGTGTGTAGTTGGGTGACCTTGTAAACGGGTATTTAATTTTCTAAAAGTTCCAAGTTCGCTCACTTCAAAATAGCCAGATCTTGCAAGAACTGAATAAAATACTGGAGAAATATGACCATTGGATAAGAAAAACAAGTCTTCACCCTTTCCGTCCATAGAAAATGCAGGATTATGGTCTAGGGTATTAAAATACAGCGCCGTTAAAAAATCAGTACAACCAAGAGATCCACCAGGATGTCCGCTCTGAACACCATGCACCATTCTAACAATATCTCTTCTAACTTGAGTAGCCGTATCTTTTAGGGTTTGAATAGACGCCATAAATTGTTTATTTGCTGCGAAGATAAAATTCAAATTCCAATTCTTGTATGAAAAATGACGTTTTCGGTACTATTTATTAGTTTTGCCTTCAAATAGATACAATATGTCTGAAGAACTTGACTTAATAACAGTAGACGCCGAAGATTCTATGAATAAGGCGATAAGCCACCTAGAGCTCGAATTAACCAAGATTAGAGCCGGTAAAGCCAGTCCAACCATGCTTGATGGTATTATGGCCGATTACTATGGCGCCCCAACGCCTATCAGCCAAGTGGCTAATATTAGCGTTTTAGACGTAAGAACCATTAGCATCCAGCCATGGGAAAAAAACATGCTTGCTCCTATTGAGAGAGCTATTATGATGGCAAATATTGGCGTGACGCCTCAAAATGATGGTGTTCAGATTAGACTCTTTATGCCACCCCTTACCGAAGAGCGTAGAAAAGAATTTGTAAAAAGAGCCGCAGGCGAAGGTGAGCAATCAAAAGTTGCCATCAGAAATATTAGACGCGACGCCATCGAGCAAATTAAAAAATTACAAAAAGACGGTTTAAGTGAAGACGCAGCAAAAGATGCTGAAAAAGTAGTTCAAGATATTACCGACAAATTTATTGCACTTGTAGAAAAGAATTTAGCTACAAAAGAAAAAGAAATGATGGCGATTTAAAATCGCTTACTTCTTTTGTTTATTGACAATATAAACACCGCATAAAATAATACCGAGCCCAACAAATCTTAACGGATGGATGGGCTCGTTGTAGTATAGGCCTATAGCAAGTGAAACAAATGGGATGGCGTAGGTTACGGTAGATGCAAAAATAATACCAGCCCTTTTTACAAGTACATAAAATAAAATAGAGGCGATAGATGTATTGATGACACCTAGTATACCGCCTGCTATACTTGCTTCTATCAGTGATGGGTTAGAAAAATCGTAATCAAAAAATCCAGTACTAAATAATATAATGCCGGCAGGAATCATGGTAAAACAAAAAGCGACAGAGGCAATATTAATGGCGCTCACTTTTTGCATTTGACTTCCTACCATATTTACATTGAGGCCGTAAAAAATGGTAGCCAGTACGACAAAAAAGCTATAAGAAAAGTTATCAAATTGTAAGGTTTTACCTGCTGTTACTGACAATAGTAGACCCGCAAATCCAAGTAGTATGCCAATTATTTTTTGCTTACTCGATTTTAAATTAAAAAAAGCAATACCCGCAATAATGGTAAAAAGTGGCGTGAGTGCATTTAAGATGCCAGCAAGTGCGCTATCAATTTTAGTTTCTGCAATACAAAATAAATAAGCTGGAATAAAACTACCCATCACACCGGATAGCACCACCACAAAAAGTTTGTTTTTGGGTATCTGCTTGAGTGCGTTATAACAAAATGGCAAAAGAGCCAGTCCCGAAAAAATCATGCGAAGGGAAGCAACTTGGTAAGGGCTTAAGGGAAAGGATCCGCCCTCTTTCATGCCTACTTTCATGAGCATAAAGGAGCTTCCCCAAATAATCGACAAAACAATAAATAGTACCCAATTAATCAGCTTTTCCCGCACGGCATTGAATTTTGGCGAAGTTCCCCAATTAGAACCTAATAACAGCCCATTTTCTAACAATTTATGGCCCTAAATACCACTAAAGTGGATAAATTTTAACCCCAAACTGCAGATTTGAGGCCCGAAGGGGTTTTCTTTGTAGCAAAAGTGTGAAGCTGTGAATGTTCCCAATTATCAAATTAAGTTAGATCAGTTTGAAGGTCCCTTTGACCTTTTGTTGTTTTTTATAGAAAGAGACGAACTGGATATTTACAATATCCCCATCACTAGAATTATTAAAGATTTCTTGGCGTTTATTCATCAAGGAGAAAAGCTAAATATTGAACTCTCGAGCGAGTTTATTTTATTTGTATCTACCCTTATGCGCATCAAGGCAAGACTACTTCTGCCGCGTAAAGAAATAGATGCTTCAGGAAATGAAATTGATCCACGCCAAGAACTGATTGACAAAATATTAGAATACAAGCGCTTCAAAGAAGCCTCTGCGCAAATGGCTGATATGGAAGCCGTGCGTATGCTCATGGTAAAACGTGGTAATCTTCAAAAGGAACTCATTTCTATTGGAGAAGATGCATCAGAAGGAACTGAAATTCAGAACATCACGATGTTCAAGCTGATGAAAGCTTTTGAAAAAGTAATGCAGCGTGTGCATGATCGTCAAAACCAACCTGTGCATACGGTGGTGCGTTACAACTACACGATGGAAGGTAGTAGAGACTATATGTTAGATTTTGTGCGCGGTGAAAAAACAGTTGCTTTTGAAAAAATATTTGAAATTTGTAACGACCGCGTTCACGCTTTATTCCTGTTTTTATCGACCCTCGAATTAACCCAGCAGAAATACATGAAACTATTGGTGGGCGAGGGTATGAACAACTTTATTATTGAATGGAATGACAACCGCGAAGAAGAACTAAAAGAAGAAGGTCTTACAGATGAAGACCTTCCAAGTAGTTTTACCGATGAAGACGTTCCATTAGAAATGGAGTAATTTTTTATACAGTTTGTAACGCTTTTGTAGTAACGCTTTCTTTTACAGCCGCTTCAATACCTGCTGCATCATAGGCGCATTCGCTGTGTAATTCTTTAAGTGTACCATGTTCTACAAGTCTATCCGGAATACCTAAAATGGTAACATCCGCTTTATAGCCATTGGCATTCATAAATTCTAGTATTGCAGAACCAAAACCACCTACAACCGTTCCATCTTCTACCGTTACAATTTTAGAATAGTTTGTAAATACTTCGTGTAGTAACGCTTCGTCAAGTGGTTTTACAAATCTGATATCATAATGCGCCGGATCTATTCCTTCCGATCTTAAATTTCTGATTGCTGTTGTAGCAAAATTTCCGGGATGACCAAAACTTAAAATGGCCACCTCTTTTCCGTCTTTTATTTTTCGGCCCTTTCCAATTTCAATAGCTGTTAATGGCGTTTTCCATTCCGGCATAACACCTTCACCTCTAGGGTACCTAATTACAAAGGGCAAGCCCGTGCTATCAAGTTGTGCAGTATACATAAGGTTACGTAGCTCCTGCTCATTCATAGGGGCACTCACAATTAAATTAGGAATGCAGCGGAGGTATGAAATATCATAACAGCCATGGTGCGTAGGTCCATCTTCGCCCACAAGTCCAGCTCTATCTAAACAAAATACTACGGGTAATTTTTGTATCGCTACATCATGCACGACCTGATCAAAAGCACGTTGCATGAATGAAGAATAAATATTGCAAAACACACGCATACCTTGTGTGGCCAGGCCTGCACTCAGTGTAACCGCATGCTGCTCACAAATGCCTACATCAAATGCACGATCAGGCATTTTATCCATCATAAACTTTAAGGAAGAACCACTAGGCATAGCAGGTGTAACGCCCATGATTAATGGGTTTGCCTCTGCTAATTCTACAAGGGTATGTCCAAAAACGTCTTGGTATTTTGGTGGCTGAGTTGTTTCAATTTTCTTCTTAAAAATTTCACCGGTTACTTTATCAAACAGTCCTGGTGCATGCCATTTTGTTTGGTCTTTTTCCGCAAGCTCATAGCCTTTACCTTTTGTTGTAATAACGTGTAACAATTTAGGTCCGGGGATGTCTCTTAAATCTTTGAGGGTATCTACAAGGTTGGTAATGTTATGGCCATCGATAGGTCCAAAATACCTGAGTTGTAAAGCTTCGAAAAGGTTACTGCTCTTGTTTACCATGCCTTTCACGCTGGCTTCTAATTTAGAAGCGAGTGATCTTGAGGTAGATTTTCCTACTGGCATTTTGCCTAATAAGTTCCATATTTCATCCCTTACTTTATTGTAAGTTGGCGATGTGGCAATATCTGTTAAATATTCTTTGAGGGCACCCACATTTGGGTCGATACTCATACAGTTGTCATTTAAAATAATGAGCACATCACTATTCGCAACGCCCGCGTGGTTCATGGCTTCAAAAGCCATACCTGCTGTTAAGGAACCGTCACCAATAACAGCAATTGACTTTCGGTTTTCACCTTTGTATTTGGCAGCCATTGCCATCCCGAGTGCTGCAGAAATAGAGGTAGAAGAGTGACCCACACCAAAAGTGTCGTATTCGCTTTCAGATCTTTTCGGAAAGCCACTAAGTCCTTTATATTTTCTATTGGTCACAAACTGGTCTCTACGTCCTGTTAGTATTTTATGTCCATATGCCTGATGGCCTACGTCCCAAACAAGTTGGTCGTAAGGAGTGTTGTAAATGTAATGAAGGGCAACGCTTAATTCAACAACGCCAAGGCTGGCCGCAAAATGCCCACCATGCACACTCACAATGTCGATGATATATTGGCGTAGTTCATTGCAAACTTGATGCAACTGATCTTTGGGGATCTTTTTGAGGTCATCGGGGTTATTGATATTCCCAAGTAGTGCTCCTGGCCTTATTTCCATGCAAAAAGTTAGTTTAGGTTGTAAAAATAGGTATTTCGTGTGAAGCAAAACACCTTTCCTACAATAGAAACATCACACAAAACCAAAGGTTCACCCCTTCGTCACTTTATTTTATGCCAACCAAGGTTGGTTTTTGCCTTTCTTCCTTAATTTACCCCTTTTGGCTCCCTTAATTTTTATATTTGTAGTTATGTCTAGAAGAAATAACCGTGTTTATTGGTGGTGTCAGTTAGGCGGCTGGTTTTCCTATGGGTTAACCATGATTTTCTTCGCTTTCATTTTTGACAGCAAGCCCAATCCCGTTTTTTATCCAAGACTGGGTATTACTATAGTTTCCGGTATCTTATTTACCCATTTATTTAGAACCCTGATTGTTAGGCTTAAGTTAAGACCTCCTTTCCCTTTTCAGAAATGGTGGCTACTCATGCTTCTCTTTTTTGGTATCGTTGTTTTTTGCAGCTTAACCAACAGTGCCATTGTGGAGTGGGTTGGGCTCTATAATCCAAAAATTAAATTTTCTGTAAGTACGCGTTTCTTTTCCAATTTAATTTTTGATTCGCCCATGATATTTATTTGGGTGAGCATTTATTATGTCTGGCACTATGTTCAGTTGGGCCGAATGAATGAAATTCAAAAAGTAAGACTTGAAACGCTTGTAAAAGAGCTTGAATTGAAAACAATTAAAGCGCATATCAATCCACATTTTATTTTTAATGCACTCAATAGTATTAGAGCCCTAGTAGATGAAAATCCTGAGCGTGCCAGAACAGCCATTACAGAGCTTAGTAATATTTTGCGCAGCAGTATGCAAGCTGAAAAACTTGAAACCGTAACACTGGAAAAAGAGCTTTCTATTGTAAAAGATTATTTAGCACTCGAAACCATTAGATTTGAAAGTAGGTTACGTGTTATATATCGCATCGACGAAGACACACTCGATCAACCCGTACCACCTATGATGCTGCAAACACTTGTTGAAAATGCCATCAAGCATGGTATTGGTAAGCAAAGAGAAGGAGGCGTTGTTGAAATATGGTCCGATTTTAAAAACGAATACCACCAACTTATGATAAAAAATACAGGCGCTATAGAGGAAGATTTAGATATTGATAATAGTGGCTTTGGTATTAGTAGTACCAAAAATAGACTCGCATTACTTTTTGGTAACAAAGCAGACTTTTATATTCAAAACACAAAAGATCATATGGTGGAGGCAGTTGTTAGACTTCCTTTAGCACCCAACAATAAATAATTTTAATAGAAAATAATATGGCCATAAAAGCAATTATTATTGATGACGAACGACTAGCGCGTAATGAGTTAAAAAAATTATTGTTAGATCATGCCGACATTGAAGTGCTGGATGAAGCATCTAATGTAGATGAGGGCATCGAAAAAATTGAACAGCACAATCCCGACCTTATTTTTTTAGACATTCAAATGCCAGGAAAAACAGGCTTTGATTTACTAGCAGAAGTAGAGCGTGCACCTAAGGTAATTTTTACCACGGCCTACGACGACTATGCCATCAAAGCATTTGAAGTAAATGCCCTTGATTATTTATTAAAACCCATCGAGCCCAAGCGCTTGTCGGACGCTATTCAAAAATTACAGGCCGAACTGTTTAAAGAACAAATTGGATTTCATGGTAGCAACCGAGGTCCATTAACAGAATTAGACCAGGTGTTTGTGAAAGATGGGGAGCGTTGTTGGTTTGTAAAACTAGGTGATATTAGGCTTTTTGAGAGCGTGGGTAACTATGCTAAAGTATTTTTTGATAGCAACAAGCCACTTATATTAAAATCTTTAAATGCACTTGAAGAACGCCTCGATGATCGCATGTTTTTTAGGGCCAATCGAAAGCATATCATTAATCTGCGTTGGATTGATAAAATTGAACCTTACTTTAATGGTGGACTCATTGTAGAGTTAAAGGGTGGCGAAAAAATTGAAGTGAGTAGACGTCAAACCGTTAAGTTCAAAGAAATGATGAGCTTGTAAGCTTCTAAATAATTAGCTGTATTTTAGTTGCCTCCAACATACAATTCAAATAAATGGTTTTTATGAAAAAAATAAATATGCTAGTTTTTGTTTTACTACTTGTTGTTTCTGCACAGGCGCAAAACGTAGATAAGCTAATTAAAGAAAAAGAAGTAAGACGTATCGAAACGATACTTGCTGCAGACGATATGCAGGGGCGTAGGACCTTTACGCCGGGTATCGAAAAAGCGGCTGCGTTTATTGCGGATGAGTTTAAGGCCACTGGTCTTCAAACCCTTAATAACAGTGGATCTTACTTACAGTCTTTTGCGATGGTGCGTACTAAATTTTCAGGTACATCTGGAACTTTTGACGGTACTACACTCGATAAAAAAGATATTGTTGTTGTAACCACGCAAGCTAATTTATCAATCAATGAAACAGCTGGTTTTGAAAAAATAACCATTGGTAAAACAGCCAACTTGATGAGTGAAGCGCGCAAGCTTACGGGCTTAAAAAAGAATGCGCTTGTAATAGTGGATACTAGTTTTGCAAAAATATTTAGTGGATTAACGAGGCTCAAGTCTAATTTGTTTAAGTCAGACAAATCGGTGGTTTTTGTTTTAAGTACTATAAACCCTACTAGCTATAGCATTGAAGCCAAACATGAAATTACCGAAATGCCACTTGCCAATGTCGTAGGTGTACTTCCTGGTAAATCTAGACCCGAAGAAATTGTAATTTTTAGTGGACATTATGATCATTTGGGAATTACCAGTAAGGACAGAAATGGCAATGTTGTAGCCGATTCTATTTTTAATGGCGCCAATGATGATGCAGCTGGCACCACGGCTATGATGGTACTCGCTAAATATTTTAAAGCGCTCAATAATAACGAACGTACCCTAGTATTTGCTGCATTTACCGCAGAAGAAGTAGGGGGCTTTGGCGCAACTTATTTTTCAAATCAATTTGATCCGGCTAAAGTAATGGCCATGTTTAATTTAGAAATGATTGGTTCCGAAAGTAAGTGGGGTAAAAACTCTGCGTTTATTACAGGGTACGAAAAAACGGATATGGGTAAAATTTTGCAAGCTAATTTAGAAGGCACCGATTTTACTTTTTATCCAGATCCATATCCTGCTCAAAATTTATTTTACCGTTCAGACAATGCAACCCTTGCTAGATTGGGTGTTCCGGCCCATACCATTTCTACAACAAAAATAGATACCGACCCCTATTACCATAAAGCCACCGATGAAATTGGTACCATTGACATTGATAATATGACAAGAATTATCAAGGCTATAGCACTTAGTGCTCGTGGTATTGTTAGCGGCAAAGACACACCAACGCGTGTGAATACCGCCGATTTGAAATAGAAAACAAGCCAACGTTACTACTATTTTGTATCCAGCGAATAAGGATGGATACTAGTATTGGCGTTGGCTTGTTAGTTATTTACAAACTACTAATACCCATCATAAGGCCAAGTCCAACCCACGTTTGCACCACCTTCTGGTACTGCGTCATAAATTGGCCAACCATGCGAAGCAGATGCTGGCAAAAATGATTTATCGTTCCCAAATCCCCATCCTTGATTTCTTAGGGCGCCTGCAAAATAAGAGACCCTCGAAATTTTTAGTTGCTTGATAATATCATCTTGCGAGCTCCTTTTAATTTGGTAGTCGATGCTGCCATCGATAGTTGTGCCAGCAGCTACTTTAACAGTTGTGCTCAAAGAGCCCGTAAATGTGATTTCTGAATTGTTATCGTCTTCATAGATCGCAAAAACCTGTTCTTTGTTATCGGCAACCCAATCAGCGTCCCAAACTGCATACACACGGAGCCATTGTTTTTTATGAATGGTGCCCCGTTCAAATTTTACAGATGTTTTATCTTCAAATTCGGTGATCTGATGACCCACTAATTTAAGGTACCCACTTACTCTACAATAGGCAATTTCGGAACCGCCCCCGTTGCCGGTAAAACTAATGAACCTGTCGTATTGCGACCTACAAATGGCATCACCCACATATATCCGGTTAATGCTTGGAGGTGTTGTAACTGTGGGAGGATTTAAATTGGCATCCTGTGTTTGATAAGGCTCTATACCATTGATGCCTACAATATGTGTGGGATGGGTAAGAGCATAGTTGTCATTGACAACAACAGGTCGGTATTCTATAAGTGTACCCCCACTATAATAAGGCTGAAAACCAAGGGCCTCATCAGCTTCGGCGCTGGCTGCCACGAGGCTAGTTACCGGACCATAGCTGTCACCGCTTGCCGAAATATCATATTCGGAACTGTACGGAAAGTAAATACTCACTTGGCTATTATTGTTCTGATTGTTGGTTTGATTGTCTGCGCCAAAGGGGTTGTTGTTTAAGTTTTGAACTGGCAGGTGAATGGTTTGAATGACTGCTAAAAAAGCAAGCAGTTTTGTGTCGTTTTTATCGCGTGCAGTTTTCCAAAAGTTGTCTGAAAATGCTTGAAGGGTTACATTCCATTTTGTACAGAGTTCCACAAACTTTTTGTTTGCTGGAAGTATGCTTTGACCCGGATTGATGAGGTCTTTTAATAAAACCGATTCGTCGGTGTAGGCTTTGGAATAAACGGCGGCATTTACCAGTTTTAGGTTCTTTTTTTCTGTATAGAGGTCCTCTAAAATAAGTGTGATTTTTTCGAGGTTACTAACCAGTTCGATTTGATCAGAGGTAATTGGTTTTTGGTATACTTTACTTTCATCGACACCACCATTTTGGTAGTCGGTTGCATTTTTTTTACAACTAACAAATGCAGTAAGAAGCGTTAGTGCAAGCAAGCCTTTTTTTACGTTCAATAACATAGTGCTTAATTTAAGGTGAATAGAATGTGGTTGGATAGCTATCTACTGCAACCTATTCTATTCAACACCTGTTTATGTTACGTTAAAACCGCAGAAATTAATTCAAGGCTCAAGTAAATTATTATTGCGAAATAGTTCTGATACATCCCGCAGGTGCAGGCAAAAAAATAACCGACCAATTGGTCGGTTATTTGACTTCAACAACTATTAACTTTTTTAAAAACGATAACTCAATCCTCCTCCTAAGTAGGTATTAACATCACCGTGTACATCATTTGAAAAATCGGCACGAAAACCAATAAAAAAATGATCCTTAATGGCAAATTGTTGTTGCACTGCAATGCGGTAACCCATGCCGAAATGATTTTCTGTTTCAAGTACTGATTTCCGAATGACACCATAAAATGTATCGTAAATAAAACCTACACTTTTTTCGGAAGTTGATTGTGTAATACCTAATGTTGGACCGATTGTCACACTAAATCCATCCATTGAATGTTTAAAGGGGTGGTATTTAAAGGTAGCCCAGCCCGATGTTTTACTGGTTTGACCATAACTTGATTCCTCAAAAACTCCATTGGGGTGTAAAATATGTACAGGCTTTCTAATACCCGTTTCAAAATTGAGTCCAAAGCCAACTTGAAAAGCAGGAAAAGGGCGCACCGATTTTTTAAAAACTGATTTTTCTACAGCCATTAAAAGTCCATAACCATTTACATCACCTGTGCCAAAAAACACCTGCCCCACTGATAAGTGTGCTGTATAAGTAGGCTTTGGTTTGAATTTACTAGTACTTGTATTTGTTTGTGCGCAGATAGTGCTAGCCATCATTAGGCTTGCTGCAAACAGGGTAACCGGTAAGATGTTGTTGATTCGCATCGGGGGTGGATTTATGTTATTAAATAGATCTGTAATTGATCATTCACAACTGCAACATATGTTGTTAAGTTATAACATAACCCTGTATTTACCGCAGATTTAAGAATCCATTAAAAACTGCGATAAATACGAGAAAATAGATAGTTTATCCCGCTGTTATTTTGCCCGATGCGTGAATCGCTGCGCTCATTTCTTTGATGAGGCTTGGGTCTTTTTCGATGGCATTACCAATAACAATCATATTAGCGCCAGCTTTGCAATTGAGGTATGCTTTTTCAGGATCTGTAATACCGCCGCCCACAATCAGTGGAATGTCAATAGAACCTGCTACAGCGCTAATCATAGCCTCCGAAATAGGCGTTTGAGCACCACTGCCTGCATCCATGTATATGAGTTTCATGCCTAGCATTTCGCCAGCCATAGCAGTGCACATCGCAATTTCATGTTTATTGGAAGGAATAGGCGCCGCATTAGAAATGTAGGAAACCGTGGTAGGCGCGCCACCATCAACCACCATATAGCCAGTTGGCATGATTTCAAGCCCCGATTTTTTAACAAAAGGAGCACTTATTACGTGCTGTCCTATCAGTAATTCTGGGTTACGCCCTGATATCAAAGACAGGTACAATAGGGCGTCTGCGTATTTTGACACTTGTGAAGGGGATCCGGGAAATAAGATAACCGGGATGTTACAAGCGACTTTTATTTGCTGTACACAAGCATCTAAGTGATTGGAAATAACCAAACTTCCGCCTACAAAAAAGTAATCTACTTTTGCCGCTAAAGCCAGTTGTATTAGATGTTCTAGGCTTTTAGCATCTACTTTATCGGGGTCTATTAAGACCGTAAAAAGCGGGCGACCTGCTTTTTTTGATTCGAGTAGCTGTAAATAAACGTTCGGGCTCATGAAGTGGTACAATAGTCGTCCTGCAAAAATGCAGAAAAGTTTTTGTTAAACGCAATTATCTCGAATTTGTTTCTGCGATTTAGCATTCTAGACATCTGTTACTCCTTCATTTTCAATGAGTCATGTAAAATACCTGCTAAATCCCCCTTTTTACTAAGGGAAAAAGCGCAATACCACCCTATTATTATTTTTTTTGTTGCTAACATTTGGGGGAAAATGGGTCAAATTCAGTCCTGATTTGAACTCTCAAATTGTTCAAATTCCTTATCCACAGCCTGTTAATATTTAGGGTCTTGTTTTGTGCTCAGGTAAAGATATTTTCGTCAACCCCTTAACAATTTTGATGTTTGTTAGGGACCCATTAAATAATTCGTTTAAATCGACACCCAGTATGGCCAACGCTCGCACAAAAAAAGGCTTACAATTTAGCCGCCGATTCACCAAGGATGGTGTATCTCCTTTTGACTTATTTGAGTACGACTACCGTGATAGCGTAATCAAAAACCCGAATGGTGAAAAGGTATTTGAAATGACAAACGTAGAAGTTCCTAAACAATGGAGCCAAATTGCTACGGATATCTTAGCACAAAAATATTTTAGAAAAGCGGGTGTTCCACAAGCGGATGGTTCATTAGGAAGAGAAACTTCTGTGAAGCAGGTTGCACACCGTATGGCGAACTGCTGGAGAGTATGGGGAGAGCGTTATGGTTATTTCGCAACTACTGGTGATGCACAAGTATTTTATGAGGAACTCGTATATAGTATTTTAAACCAAGCTTGTGTGCCAAACTCACCACAATGGTTTAATACAGGATTACACGAAAGCTACGGCATCACTGGTGGTGCACAAGGTCATTATTACGTGGATCCAACAGACAAGCAGTTAAAGCGTTCAACTAGTGCGTATGAGCGTCCTCAACCGCATGCCTGTTTCATTCTAAGCGTGAGCGACGACTTAGTAAATGAAGGTGGTATCATGGATTTATGGACACGTGAAGCGCGTATTTTTAAATATGGTTCTGGGGTAGGTACCAACTTCTCTCAAATTAGAGGAGCGAACGAAAAATTATCTGGTGGTGGTTCTTCTAGCGGACTTATGAGTTTCCTTAAAATTGGTGACCGTGCTGCTGGTGCGATCAAATCTGGTGGTACTACACGTAGAGCGGCTAAAATGGTTTGCCTCGATTTAGACCATCCAGAAATCATGGACTTCATTAACTGGAAAGTTCAGGAAGAAAACAAAGTAGCAGCGCTTATTGCAGCTGGTTATGATAATAGTTACGAAGGAGAAGCGTATGCAACTGTTTCGGGTCAAAACTCAAACAACTCTGTACGTATTCCTAACACATTTTTTAAAGCATTAAAAGAAGATGGCAATTGGGATTTAAAAGCGCGTACCGATGGTCGTGTAATGCAATCTATTCCTGCACGTAAAGTATGGGATGCGATTTCAGAAGCGGCATGGCGTTGTGCTGATCCAGGAACACAATACGATACTACCATTAACGAATGGCATACTTGCCCTAAAGGTGGTCGTATCAATGCTTCTAACCCTTGTTCGGAGTACATGTTCTTAGATAACACGGCTTGTAACCTAGCTTCTATCAACCTACGTAAATTCTTTAATGAAGACGATAACTCGTTTGATGTAGAAGGTTTCGAATATACAACAAGATTATGGCAAACTGTACTTGAGATATCTATCTTAATGGCGCAGTTCCCTTCTAGAGAAGTGGCGCAATTATCATACGATTACAGAACAACAGGTTTAGGTTTTGCGAACCTTGGTTCTATGTTAATGGTAAGCGGTATTGCTTACGATTCTGAAGAAGCGCGTGGTATTGCTGGTGCGATCACTGCAATCATGACGGGTATTGCATACAAAACTTCTGCAGAAATGGCTTCGTTTTTAGGTGCTTTTGATAAGTACGAAGAAAACAAAGAAGACATGCTTCGTGTAATGCGCAACCACCGTGCTGCTGCTTACGATGCAGACGATGCATATGTAGGATTAGAAATTAAGCCTCAAGGTATCAAGGCAAAATATACACCAGATGTATTATTAAAAGCGGCTACCAAAGCTTGGGATGACGCGGTACAATTAGGTGAAAAATATGGTTACAGAAACGCACAAACAACAGTAATTGCACCTACAGGAACCATTGGTCTTGTAATGGATTGCGATACAACGGGTGTGGAGCCTGACTTTGCACTTGTTAAGTTCAAAAAATTATCAGGTGGTGGATATTTCAAAATCATCAACCAGTCTGTACCACAAGCGTTAAAGAATTTAAAATACACGCCTTCAGAAGTGGATGCGATTGTAAATTATGCAGTGGGTCATGCAAGCTTCGAAGGTGCGCCACACGTGAATTCTGCAGCTTTATTAGCAAAAGGATTTTCTCAAGCAGAAATTGACAAATTAAATGGTGCAGCAAAATCTGCATTCGAAATTGGATTTATTTTTAACCGCTTTACACTAGGTGATGCTTGTATGGAGCGTCTAGGATTTAAAGAAGAGCAATACGCAGATTGGAGCTTCAATTTATTAGAAGCGATTGGATTCACAGAAGATCAAATTGCAGCAGCAAACGATTATGTATGTGGTACCATGACCATCGAAGGTGCTCCACTTTTAAAAGACGAACATTTATCTGTATTTGATTGCGCCAACAAGTGTGGTCAAAAAGGTGAGCGTTATATTCACGCACATGGTCACATCAGAATGATGGGTGCTTGTCAACCATTCTTATCTGGTGCGATTTCAAAAACCATCAACCTTCCAAACGAAGCAAGCGTATCTGATATTTCTGATAGCTACATGTTAAGTTGGGAATTAGGCTTAAAAGCAAACGCGATTTACAGAGATGGTTCTAAATTAAGTCAACCATTAAGCAATAAATCAGACAAGAAAAAGAAAACCGACGATACCACTGCAGAAGCCGCTGAAACAGCTACTGCAACTGCATCAGAGGCAGGATCAAGCATTGTTGATTTAGGTCAATTAACGGTAGAAGAATTATTAGAAGAGGTTCAAAAAAGAATGAACGCATCTACTGATACCAAATTAAAACGTTTATTGTCTGGTATCGTAGAAAAGAAATCTTTACCTTCTAAGCGCAGAGGCTTTACGCAAAAAGCAAAAATTGGCGGACAAGTTATTTTCTTACGCACAGGTGAATATGCAGATGGCACTTTAGGTGAAATCTTTATTGATCTTGCAAAAGAAGGTTCTACTTTAAGAAGCTTTATGAACTGCTTTGCAATTGCAATTTCTGTAGGCTTACAATATGGTGTACCTTTAGAAGAGTTTGTAGAGAAGTTTGTATTTACCAAATTTGAACCTTCAGGTATGGTAGATCATCCAAATATTAAAACCACCACTTCACTTGTAGACTTTGTGTTTAGAGCGCTTGCTTACGAGTATTTAAATAGAACTGATTTAGTACACGTATTAGACCGTCCTCAAGTAGAAAACACAGGAGGAGAAGATGGTGAAGCTACTTTACTAGGTAAGCCAGAATTAAGTAGCATTCGCGTAACAGCGCCTGCTGCAACAGCTGCGCCTGCACAAAAATTACAACCTGTTGCAGCCACGGCAGCAGCTCCAGCTGGAATGGACGCTGTAAATGCAGCAGCTAAAAACATGCAATCTGACGCCCCAGCTTGTAATACTTGCGGACATATCACCATCAGAAGTGGTACTTGTTACAAGTGTTTAAACTGCGGAAACAGCATGGGTTGTAGCTAGTTAAACAGAGTTTACATCTATTTTCACATAACCGCTCCAAATTCAATTGGAGCGGTTTTTTTTGCTCAAAAAATCTTATTTTCATTCTTGCTAATTAATACCTGTAAAAATTGTACATATGGGAGAATTTCAAATTAAAAAAACAGCTAAGCAGTACGACGCAGTCATTGTGGGATCGGGTGCTGGTGGTGGTATGGCTGCTTACGTTTTAGCGAGTGCGGGACTCAAGGTTTGCTTATTAGAAGCAGGTGCCGATTATGATCCAGTAAAGCATTCTTCTCAATTAAAAAATCCATGGGAATCTAAGCGCAGAGGCGCTAGTTCTAAATACCGTCCATTTGGTGAATTTGATGGTTGTTTTTGGGGCTGGGAAATTGATGGCGAGCCTTATACTATGGCCGAAGGTTCTCAAAAATGGGATTGGTGGCGTGCCCGTATGATGGGAGGAAGAACCAACCATTGGGGTCGTATCTCACTACGTTTTGGTCCTAAAGATTTTAAACGTCATAGCATTGATGGCCTCGGTGCCGACTGGCCAATTGGTTACGAAGATGTAAAACCTTATTACGATAAAATAGATCAACTACTTGGTGTGTTTGGTACCAATGAAGGATTAGAAAATGATCCGGATGGTATTTTCTTACCGCCACCTAAACCAAGGCTGCATGAACTATATATGAAAAAAGCTGCAATTAGTGCAGGCATCCCCGTGTATCCTTCACGTTTATCTATTTTAACCAAACAAATTAATAAAGATAGAGGCGAATGTTTTTATTGCGGTCAGTGTAATAGAAGTTGTAAAATTGCCGCCGATTTTTCTTCTTCCACCGCGCTTATTAGACCTGCTGTTCAAACAGGAAATGTAGATGTAATTACACAAGCCATGGCACGTGAAGTGCTTACCAACAAAGAAGGTAAAGCAACAGGCATCGCGTATGTAAATAAAATGGATGGACTCGAATATCAGGTACAAGGTCGTGTGGTGGTGCTTGCAGCAAGTGCATGTGAAACAGCACGCTTAATGCTTAATTCAAAATCACAACGTCATCCAAATGGAATTGCCAATAGCAGTAATGTACTTGGTAAATACCTGCACGATTCTACGGGTGCTGCATTAGGTGGCGTACTCCCAGATTTATTTGATCGCAAACGTTACAACGAAGATGGCGTAGGTGGTATGCACATTTATACACCATGGTGGCTTGATAATAAAAAAGCAAAACTAGATTTCCCGCGTGGATACCACATTGAGTATTGGGGTGGCATGACGCAACCTTCTTACGGTTTTGGATTTGGCATGCAAGGTTTAAACGGAAAATTTGCAGTGCATGGTAAAACAAAAGAAGCTGGTGGATATGGTGCTTCTTTAAAAGAAGACGCGCGCTTTTTTTATGGAGCTAGCGTAGGTATGGGTGGAAGAGGAGAAGCTGTTCCAAACATTGATAACTATTGTGAAATTGACCCAACTGTGGTTGATAAATACGGTATTCCGGTACTTCGTTTTCATACCAAGCACTCTGATTATGAAATCAATCAGGCCAAGCATATGAAAGAAACCTTCAAAGAAATCATGCACAATATGGGTGCTATTATTACTTGGGGTGGAGAAGATGATGCGTCTAACAATTACGGCCTTTCAAATCCAGGAAACATTATCCATGAAGCAGGAACAGCGCGCATGGGTAACGATAAAAAAACATCGGTGTTAAACAAATGGAGTCAGGCGCATGATTGCGAAAATTTATTTTGTGTAGACGGAAGTCAGTTTACTTCACAAGCCGATAAAAATATCACTTGGACAATTTTGGCACTTAGTATGCGTGCAAGCGAATACATTGTAGACCAACTTAAAAAACAAAATCTGTAACTTTTAATACGATTATTATGGACAGAAGAAAATCCATCAAAGCCCTTGTTGTAGGTACCGTTGCTACGGGAGTAGTTGTACAAGCCTGCAAAAGTTCTGATGATAAAAAAGTAGCAGCAGAAGCGGAAGCACTATTAGCTGACCGCATGCAAGAAGAAAAAGACCACTTAAAAAAAGTGGAGGCAGAGCCCGAATTTTTTACGGCGCATGAACTAGCTACCATTACCGTGCTTTCAGATATTATTGTGCCCAAAGATGCTATTAGCGGCAGTGCAACAGAAGCCAAAGTGCCCGAGTTTATTGCCTTTATTGTAAAAGATATGCCAGAGCATCAAACGCCTATGCGTGGTGGCCTGCGCTGGCTTGACATGCAGTGCTTTAAGCAGTTTGACAAAGCTTTTGTAGACTGCACTGCAGCAGACCGGATTAAAATGGTGGATCAAATTGCCTATCCAGAAAAAGCAGATCCTAAAAACAAGCAAGGCGTTACCTTTTTTAACCTCATACGTGATTTAACGCTTACTGGTTTTTACACTTCAGAAATGGGTGTTAAGGATTTAGGGTATGCGGGTAATATTCCTAATAAATGGAATGGTGTACCTGCCGAAGTTTTAAAAGAGAAAGGCCTAGCCTATACCGATAAAGAAAATAAAGAGTGTGTGCGTTATTCTTAATTAGCTCACACCACTTCCTGGGTTGATATTGTCTGATGGATTGATAAAATGTAATTTACCATTTGCATCTTCAGCCATAAGTATCATACCGTTACTTTCTATCCCCCTCATTTTGCGTGGTGCTAAATTAACCACAACCGTTACTTGCTTTCCAACAATACTTGCTGGTTCAAAATGCTGGGCAATACCTGAAACAATGGTGCGTGTTTCAAAACCCAGGTCTACACTGAGTTGTAATAGTTTGTCGGCTTTTTCAACTTTTGACGCGGCAACAATAGTTCCTACACGTAAATCTATTTTAGCAAAATCATCAAATACAATTTCTGGCTTCACGGCAGCTATTGCAGACGTTGTTGGCGCTGTTGTTGACGTTGGCGTTGGCGTTGTTTCCATTTTTTTAATTTGAGCAGCATCATTTAATTTTTGTATTTGCGCTGCAATTTCTTCGTCTTCAATTTTTCTAAATAATAATTCTGGGGCGCGAAGGGTATAGCCTACGCTTAATAATTTTAAGCTGCCCGCATTTTCCCAGTCTAATATTTTGTCAACCACTTTTAATAAGTGACACATTTTTTTAGCCGTAAATGGTAAAAATGGTTGCCCCAATATGGCTAGGTTAGCCGTAAGCTGTAAACATACATGTAAACAGTTGTCTATTTGTTTTTGTGCAGCCGGATTCTCGGCTAGTTGCTTGGCAACAATCCAAGGCTCTTTCTTTTGCATGTAACCATTACCAATTCTGGCAAGTGCAATCACTTCAAAAAGCGCTTCTCTAAAACGGTAACCTTCAATAAGGTCACTTACTTTTTTAGCGGTAGCAGCAATCGCTTCTTTAACAGCGGTGTCTTCTGAATCTTCTATATCTGCGTGGTAAGGAGGCACTTTGCCGTTACAAAGCTTGTGCATGAGCACCAGTGAACGGTTTACAAAATTGCCAAACACACTTACGAGTTCTGAATTAATGGCGTCTTGGAAACCCTTCCACATAAATTCGCTATCCTTTGTTTCTGGCGCAATTTGAGTGAGGTAATACCTAAGGGCGTCAGCCATTTGACCACCACCATTTTCTTTGTTGACAAAGTCGGTGATGTAATCCTGCATGTCTAATTTCCAGTTTCTGGAAGTACTCATTTTGTCACCTTCCAAATTCATAAACTCGTTGGCAGGAACATCGGTGGGTAAAATATTTCCGTGGAGTTTGAGCATCACCGGAAAAATAATACAGTGAAAAACAATATTATCTTTTCCAATAAAATGCACCAGCTTGGTGTCTTTATCTTCCCAATAAGGTTTCCAATCGTTACCGGTATTGAGGGCCCACTGTTTAGTGGCACTGATATAACCAATAGGCGCATCAAACCAAACATAGAGCACTTTCCCATCGGCACTTGCTAAGGGCACTTTTACGCCCCAATCTAAATCACGGGTAACAGCGCGTGGTTGCAAACCGCCATCAATCCAACTCTTACACTGCCCAACCACACTGGGTCTCCAGTCGTTTCCATGTTCTTCTAAAATCCAATTACGTAAAAAATCTTCGTGTCTATTCAGTGGTAAGTACCAGTGCTTAGTCGTTTTTTTAATGGGTGCATTGCCACTTAGCGTACTTACTGGATTGATGAGCTCTTCGGGACTTAAACTCTTGCCACATTTTTCACACTGATCGCCATAGGCACTATCATAACCACAAGAAGGGCAAGTGCCTTTAATGTAACGGTCTGCTAAAAATGTTTGTGCGCTCTCGTCAAAATATTGTTCCGTTTCTTTTGTTTCTAAATCACCGTTGGCTTCAAGTTTTGTAAAAAATGCTTGCGCTGTTTGGTGGTGCAGCGGATCACTGGTGCGGTGGTATACATCAAATGCAATACCTAGGTCTTTAAAGTTTTGTTCCATTAAAGGATGGTACTTGTCTATAATGGCCTGCGCCGTGGTACCTTCTTTGGTAGCCTGAATTGGAATGGCGGTACCATGCTCGTCACTTCCGCAAACAAATACCACATCTCTTTTTTGTGCTTTTAAATAACGCACGTAAATATCGGCAGGAAGATAAGCGCCCGCCAGATGTCCTATATGTTTTTGCCCATTCGCATACGGAAGGGCTGCTGTAATTAAATATCGTTTGGGTGTACTCATAATAGGGTACAAAAGTACAAATTTAGCTGCGTTGTTGGGCGCCTTTTTGAATGGGCTTGTCAGTACTGGTTGAAATTGCTAAATTGCCGCATGATCAAAATTCCACCCTACCTTAAAAAGGGCGACACTATTGGTATTGTTTGCCCATCGGGTACCCTTACGGCTAAAAAAGCGGCAACATGTATTAGCACCCTAGAGGCTTGGGGTTACAAGGTAAAAATTGGTAAAACCCTTGGTACGCAGCATCATTATTTTTCGGCTACCGACGAGGCGCGTGCTGCAGATATGCAGGACATGCTCGATGATAAAAAAGTGCAGGCGGTATTATGCGGTAGAGGCGGATATGGGATGAGTCGGATTATTGATTTACTCGATTTTAAAAAGTTTACAAAACATCCAAAGTGGGTGATTGGATTTAGTGATATCACACTGCTGCACAATCATTGCACGGAAGTATTAAAAACAGCGTCGCTGCATGCGCCCATGGCAGCTGCATTTAATAATGGACAGTCAAATAACGAGTGGGTACTTTCTTTAAAAAATGCTTTACAGGGTAAAAAAGCAAATTACAAAGCAGCGCCACATGCGCTTAATAGAATAGGAAAAACAAAAGGCAAATTAGTAGGTGGTAATTTAACCCTAGTAGCACACGCTATTGGATCGGTGTCAGGTTTGCAAACAAAAAATACCATTTTATTTTTAGAAGATATTGGTGAGTACAAATACAATATAGACCGGATGATGCTTCAATTAAAAAGAAGCGGCATGCTTAGAAACCTTGCCGGGCTTATAGTTGGAGGCTTTACACAAACTAAAGATTCGGATCCAGCATTTGGATCAACGGTATATGAAATTATACAAGCAGCAGTTGCGGAATATAATTATCCAGTGTGTTACGATTTTCCAGTAAGTCACGACAAAGAAAACTACGCACTAAAGCATGGCATAGAGTATGCATTAGAAGTAACTGCTAAAAAAGTGAATTTGAAAGAAGTATAGGTTACTTATCCTATACTGTCTTCTGTATCCTCGTCGGGTGCTTCAAAATCGGTGCGCTTTAAATTTAAATTAGAAACAGGCGCTACAATTAATGGAAATTTTTCGACGGTTACATTGCTCGGATCGAGTCCAAAGCCACGCTCTTCTCCAAGGCTAATTTCTTTAAGCCAAAAATAAAGTTTCATGATCACTCTTTCTATAATTGGAAGTTCGTTGTCTTGGCTTAAATATTTTTCAAGTACAATAAATTGAAAATCGCCCACCACATTATTTTTTTCTAAGCTTTCGTAACGGCTGGTAATGTTCACTTCTTTATTGGTTACGAGGTCTTCCACCACTTTTCTAAACATCAGGTTAATACGCTGTTCCATTCTAAAGCCAAGCCTAAATTCGACCCTAATAATATCGTTAGGGATGATATGTTCTACCGAGTATTCACAAGTGTATGGCTCGTCTATAACGTCTACGTGTACAAACCAATAGATATCGGCACGTTTTGGTTTTTTATTCAAAATCGAATAGATGATTTTGTGCTCAATTTCTTTGTGGTTATTGGCACTGGTCATATACACTAGGTGCGTTGCATATTTAGGAATGGATTTGTCGTTACTAAGTTCCTGAATCATTGGAATGTAATCCTCTAAATGCACAAACTCAATGTATCTGTTTTTGATTTTTCTGCTTCTAAACCAAACATACATCACAGCAAATAATGCGCCACCAACAATAAGTGTTACATAACCACCATGCATGAATTTTTCTAGGTTGGCCACTAAAAATGAGCTCTCAATAAGTAAATAAACAATAAGGTATACATAAATCCAGGCTGGAGCCGTTCGTTTGCTAACCAAAAAGTTGGCAAACAAAATGGATGTACTAATCATGCAAAGGGTAATGGCTAAACCATAGGCAGCGCCCATATTAGCGGATTTTTGAAAGTATAAAGTGATACCCACGCAACCTACAAATAACAAAAGACTAATACCCGGAATATACAATTGTCCTTTTTCTTCGGTTGGATAATTGATTTTCATTTTAGGCCATAAATTAAGTCGCATGGCTTCACTAATAAGGGTAAAGGATCCTGATATTAATGCCTGGCTGGCAATAATAGCAGCAGCTGCAGCTATAATAATACCAATTAGTTTGAACCACTGCGGCATGATACCAATAAATGGATTAAAGCCATCTGCCATAACCGCTGCTGGAATGATTTGCCCTTTATACTGAGCCAGTAACCAAGCGCCCTGCCCCAAATAGTTAATGATCAAACATGTTTTTACAAAAATCCAAGAGATACGAATATTGCCTTTACCGCAGTGTCCTAAATCGCTGTAAAGTGCTTCTGCTCCGGTGGTGCATAAAAACACGGCACCTAGTAGCCAAAAACCTTTTGGATAAGTGGCTAGTAATTTTATACCATAGTAGGGGTTAAAAGCTTTTAAAATGGATATATCATCTAATAGATGGGTGCATCCTAAAATAGCAATCATGGCAAACCAGATCATCATAATAGGACCAAAAAATTTTCCAATAGAAGCAGTACCAAATTGTTGCACAAAAAATATCATGCTAATGATTGCAATTACAATAGTAACGATGGTTTGCTGTGTGATATCATGAAAAACAGGAATTTGTCTTAATCCTTCAATGGCCGAAGTAACGGTAATGGGCGGTGTGATAATACCATCGGCAAGTAGGGCTGCACCACCAATCATGGCAGGAATCACTAGCCATTTTTTTCGCCTTCTAACAAGTGCATACAAACTAAATATACCACCCTCGCCTTTGTTGTCTGCCTTGAGCGTGAGTATCACATACTTAAATGTGGTTTGAAGTGTGAGCGTCCAAATAATACAAGACAGGGACCCAATGATCAGCAATTCGCTAATTTCCCTACCTGAAATAATTTCGTTTAAAACGTATAGGGGAGAGGTTCCAATGTCTCCGTAAATGATACCTAGTGCAATGACGAGTCCTGCAGAAGTGACTTTGTTAAGATTCTTGCTCACGTATATGTTATTTTGCTTGACAAATGTATAGCAAAAAACAAGTTCGGGTCCCATTAAAATAGGAATATACCTTAAGATTTATTTCACCTTTGGGTAGGGTAGTTCTTGAGAAAGGGACTTACCTTTGAGTGTCTAAAGCTTTTTGGTATGAAAAAGTCAATTTTACTCCTTTTTTTGTTGGTTAATATGCTCCCCCTTGCCCTCATGGCACAGCAAATAGCCTTTTCTGAACCTGACAAAGACGACCCTCGTTCTTACAGTTTCGAGGTACTCGGAAAAGTAGGGGGTAAAATTTTGGTATACAAAAACTACAGAGATGGCCATACGCTTTCGGTGTTTGATCAGGATATGAAGCTACTTGGCAAGCAACAACTTAATATGCCAGACCGGCTTATTCAAACTGACTTTTTAACCTACGCCAATCACTTTTACATGCTCTATCAGTTTCAACGAAAAAGTATTGTGTATTGTATGGTGGTTAAAATGGATAGCGATGGTAATTTATTGTCGGAACCTATGCAGCTTGATAGTACCCTTGATGCAACATCTATTGGTTCTAACCGCCTTTATTCTTTGGTGGTGAGTGAAGACAAGAAAAAAATAATGATTTTTAAAATCAATAGCCACAACGAAAAGTCGCACGCGTTAACAACATATCTGTATGATCAAGATTTTACATCCATAAAAAAATCACGTATCGAATTGCCAATGCCGCAGCGAAACGATTTTTTGGCAGAGTTTGCACTTGATAATGATGGTGATTTAATTTGTGTAAGAGCCAGTGGTACTGCGCAAAACGACAATATCAATAAAGTGTCACTCGTTACAAAAAAGGCCAATGAAGATATTGCCTTCATTTCTGATATAGCTGTTAAAGGTATTTATTTAGATGATATTCATATTAAAGTAGACAATTTAAACAAGCACTATTTAATCACTTCTTTTTTTGGTAAGCAGCGCCGCGGAAATATTGAAGGCATCTATTTTACTTTGTGGGATAAAATTTTAGACAAAGAATTACTCAACGCAACCACCATTTTTTCTGACGAATTTAAAGAAGACGCAAAAGGTCAAAACGGCGCAAGGGCTGCATTCAATGATTATTTTTTAAAGAACATTATACTAAGGCGTGATGGTGGTTTTATGATGATTTCGGAATCTGTTTTTTCTTCATCTAAAGGAAGCACGCTCAATAGATGGGATTATTTATATGGCTCTCCTTTTTGGTCTCCCATGGATTATTATTCATGGAATAGTCCCATGGGTGGCATGGGTCTTTCGCCATGGGGCCGTAACAATTCCTTTTTTAACAACAACAATCAGGTTAGGTATTACGCCGAAAATATTGCGGTCGTTTCTTTTGATGCAAAGGGAAATATGGAATGGAGTAATATGATTCGTAAAAATCAGTTCGACGATAATTCTGAAAATTTTATTGGCTTTTCGATGTTAAATGGAGGTGATCAGCTCAATTTCATTTTTAACATGCAGGAAAAAAATCAAAATGTTTTAACCAACCAGGCGATTACACCTGATGGCAGAATTAACCGTAACCCTACCTTTAAAAATGTAGATCGCGGTCATGAGTTTATGCCTAGGCTATCTAAACAAATAGGACTCAAGCAAATTATTGTGCCATGCATGTACAGGGGGTATACATGTTTTGCTAAAATTGATTATTAGCTTACTTTTAGCCCGAAACCAACCTCATGGTATTTTTATTTAGAGACAGATCCGTTGTAAATATCTTGCTGGTGCTCCTGCTCAGCGTAGGTGTGCATTTACATATATCGGAGCAGGCGCTACCACCAGCTATTATTGCTGGGCAGCAAAATGGTTTGTTTTCGTATTTTTTAGCGCAGTACATCTACAATTTACCCATTGCGATTCAAGTGATACTTTTTCATGCACTACTGGTTACACAAGCGCTACGCCTCAATATGGTGATGCAGGATTTACGTATGTTTTCGAGTGTAAACTATGTGCCTGCTATGACCTATGTTTTGTTGTCTGGACTACTAATGGAGTCTAATGCTGTAACAGAAACGCTTGTGAGTAATTCCCTCACGCTTTGGATTTTTATAAAGCTGAGTAGACTCTATAACAATCCGGAACCTAAAACACTCTTATTTAATATTGGCATCATTGCTGGAATATCTATTTTATTATTTCATCCCACAGCCATTTTAATTGTGGTGGTATTATTTGCTCTTGCCGTAGTAAGGCCTTTTAGAATTGCCGAGTGGCTAGTATTAATGCTGGGTGTTTTATTGCCCTACTATTTTTTGGTGGTCCTTTTATATTTAAATAATCAATTTGCTTTAGTAAGCGCTTATTTGCCTAAAATTTCGTTTGGGTCGCCACTGCATGGCCTTGATAAATTATATCTCATTAACCTTGGGTTTGTCCTATTTGCAACACTCGTTGGGCTCTATCAATTGCAGCTACATGTGGGTAGGCTCGTGATTCAAATTCGCAAAAACTGGGGGGTTATGATGGTACTCCTTTTTACCTTAATCTTGAGCCCCTTCCTGTTTAGTATTTTGGGCACACAAGTGCTTCTCATGGGGCTCGTGCCGCTATCTGCAACCATTTCTAACGGCTACAGCAACCCTAAAAAGCTGATACTGCCAAATCTCCTCTTTTGGACGGCCCTTGGCCTTATAATTATCAACAACTGGCATTTGGTGAAAATTTAGGCTTTTGCTTATCTTTTTGAGGGTTACCTTTGCATTATTCTATCAGATAATTATACATGTTATGAAGTTTGGTGTGGTTGTATTTCCAGGATCTAATTGTGACAGAGATATGCAGGACGCTTTGGCCCAAGATTTGGGTAAAGAAGTGATTATGCTTTGGCATAAAGACAAAGACCTCAGTATGTTTACTACCGATGATTGTATTGTACTTCCGGGTGGATTTTCTTATGGCGATTATTTACGTTGCGGTGCGATTGCACGTTTTAGCCCAATGATGCAATCTGTAATTGATTTTGCAAACAGGGGCGGAAAAGTACTTGGTGTATGTAATGGATTTCAAATATTATGTGAGAGTGGTTTACTGCCAGGCGTATTATTACAAAATGCTAATCAGCAATTTATCTGTAAAAATGTATATATAAAAAATGCTGCAATAGGTGCTTTAAAAATACCTATTGCGCATGGTGAGGGTCGTTATTTTGCAGATCAAAAAACACTTGATGCCTTAGAAGCCAACGGTCAAGTTATTTTCACCTATTGTGATGAAAATGGAAATGAGGCAGAAGGTAGCAATCCTAATGGGGCTACAAAAAATATTGCCGGTATAAGTAATGCAGCAAAAAATGTATTTGGTATGATGCCACATCCTGAGCGTGCTACTTCAAGTGTTCTTGGTAATATTGATGGTAAAAAAGTGTTTGAATTACTTGGGTTAAATTAATTATGATGAAAAAAATATTTTCAATACTTGCTGTTTTGTTTATTTCTTTTGCTGTGTCGGCTCAAATTCAGGACCCAGTAGATTGGTCTTATTCGGTAAAAAAAGTGAGTGCCGATACCTACACTTTTACGGCCACTGCAAACATAGAAGGGGATTGGCATATTTATTCGCAAACCACTGGTTCAGGTGGACCAATACCTACTAAAATTACCTTCAATAAAAATCCATTGGTAACAATTGTGGGTGTTACCAAAGAAATCGGCAAAGTAAAGCAGGTATATGATGATCTATTTAAAACCACGGTTCGTTATATTGGTGAAACGGCCACGTATACGCAAACATTAAAAGTGCGTGGTGGTGTTAAAACAAATATTAGTGGTACCGTTGCCTATAATGTTTGTGACGACCGTCAGTGCTTGCCGCCAAGCAAAAAAACTTTTGACCTTAAGCTTCAATAATGACTAAGAAAATATTATTTATTGTTTTACTTGCCAGTATACAATTAATGTATAGCGCAGCTGCACAGGATTCTAAACAACCTGTGCAGTTTGTTTTTTCGGCCACAAAATTAACAGACACTTCGGCTACGCTTACAGTGCAGGCTGTGGCTGCAAAAGGTACCCGCATATTTACGGCCGTTAAAAAAAATAGCGACGATGTATTTGTGTCGGCGCTACAATTAGATAGTTCAGCTTCTGTAAAAACATCCGTTAAAGAAGAGGGCGTAGCAGATGCTGTGGCGCTTCCGGGCAGCACTGACAAAGGCACAGCTTACGATAGTGTCACCTTCCAGTACACGCTTGGCATTAAAGCAGGCGCAACTGCCGTAAAAGGTTCTTTTAATTGGCTAGGCATAAAGGGTGAAGAGTTTCCAAGTGGTGAAGAAAAAATAAACGTAGCCATTACAGATCCGAGTGCAGCTGCTACTAATGCTGCTGATGCCTCCGCGGCATCTGAAAATACAGAAGGCTCTATGTGGAGCATCTTTTTACTTTGCTTAGCAACAGGGCTACTCGCTGTAATTACACCTTGTGTTTTCCCGCTCATTCCGGTAACGGTTAGCTTTTTTTTAAAGCGTAGCAAAACAAGAATAGAAGGACTAAAAAATGCAGTGTGGTACTCTTTATCTATTATTTTAATTTACACGATTCCTACACTATTGCTCACGCTTATTTTTGGCGATAAAATTTTATATACGATTTCTACGCACCCGGTTTCTAATATTTTCTTTTTTGTGGTGTTTGTTGTTTTTGCTATTTCATTTTTTGGTGCTTTTGAATTAGCGCTACCTAATAGTTGGGCTAATAAGGCAGATCAAAAAGCAGGCAAGGGTGGATTACTCGGTATCTTTTTTATGGCCTTAACACTTGTGATTGTTTCGTTTTCTTGTACGGGTCCCATTGTGGGCACCTTACTCGGACAAACCAGTATGCAAGGCGTAGGACTCGCGCCCATTATAGGTATGATGGGTTTTGGGGTAGGTCTCGCAATTCCGTTTTCTTTGTTTGCATTTTTTCCATCCATGCTACAATCATTACCTAAAAGTGGCGGCTGGTTAAATACCATCAAAGTAAGTTTTGGTTTTATTGAACTAGCACTAGCCCTTAAATTTTTATCCAATGTAGACCTCTCTTATCATTTAGGCATTTTAAATAGAGATGTGTTTTTAGTGTTATGGATTGTGGTCTTTTTCTTATTAGGTATATATTTATTAGGCAAATTAAAATTTGCACACGACAGCGATTTGCCATTTGTATCGGTACCTCGTCTGTTTTTTGCAATGGCAAGCTTTAGTTTTGCAGTATATATGGTACCAGGTTTATGGGGCGCTCCACTAAAGGCACTCAGCGGTTTTATACCACCATCTACTACACAAGAATTTAATTTAAATGATCTTCAATATAAAATTGGTAATGCGGCAGGCGTAAGCCCTAGTGCTGGACCTCAAGCCGAGGCGCCAAAAAAGTACACCAATAAATTACACGTGCCTTTTGGGTTAACAGCATATTTTGATTTGGAAGAAGGTATGGCTGCAGCAAAAATTTTAAAGAAGCCGGTGATGCTAGATTTTACTGGACATACTTGTCCTAATTGCCGTAAAATGGAAGAGCAGGTGTGGAAAGATCCGGCGGTATTATCACGCATCAAACAAAATTTTGTACTCGTAAGTTTATATGTAGACGAAACAGAAGAACTACCTATAAACGAGCAGTACACCGATAAAAACGGCGTTAAAATTGAAACAGTAGGTGGTAAAAACCTAGACTACGAAATTAAAACCTTTGGTTTTAATGCGCAGCCACTCTATATGTTTTTGGATCTAAACGGAAAGCCTTTGAGTGATGTGAAATATGGCTACGACCCTAGTGTGGCCGGTTTTATTAAACACCTAGACGCAGTTAAAGCTGCGTTTGATGCAGCTAATAAATAATAAAGCTTCCGGGAGCGACTTATAAAGTCATCTGATTTTCAGTCATCATTTTACGGAGATTGATAAGTCCGTAACGCATGCGACCTAAAGCGGTATTGATGCTGCAATTGGTAATTCCAGCAATTTCTTTAAAGCTTAAATTGGCATAGTGCCTGAGTACAATAATTTCTCTTTGCTCCTCTGGAAGTAAGTCAAGCATACGGCGCACTTTCTCGTGGCTTTCACCACGCATGAGCTTTTGATCTGGCGCTTCTTGTGATACATTGATCACTTCAAAAATATCTTGATCGTCAGAAGTTTTTATAGCAGGCGTACGCTTTACTTTTCTAAAATAGTCGACACATAAGTTGTGCGCAATTCGAAGCGCCCATGGTAAAAATTTACCTTCTTCGGTGTAGCGCTTGTTTTTTAGCGTATCAATGATTTTGATAAACACATCTTGAAACAGGTCTTCGGCTAAATAAGTATCCTTTACAAAAAATAAAATAGAGGAGTAGATACGGTCTTTGTAGCGTGTTACCAGTACGTCAAATGCTTCTGTATCACCGGCTTGAAAGGAACGTATCAAATCTAAATCTGCAACCTGCTCGAGTGTTTTCATGGTTTCTTTTCTTCTCGGGGTTCAAATTAGTTATCTTTTATGCTGGTTGATCGCTTGTGGATACATTACAAAAGAGTGGTTTGGTTATTCACATCGAATAATTTGCAAAAAAATTGTGCGCGAGCAAAAAAATGTGTGCTTATTTGAGCTAGAACTAAACCTATGCTGCGATAATCTGTTTACATTGTGTAACATTTTATGGCAGCAAAAAAACAAGTAGATACAGCGGGGGTAAAGGGTGCAAAAGCAATTCAGGCAAAGGGTCCATTAAAGGGTCTAGACGCTATTGAGGTTGTGGGTGCGCGCGTGCACAATTTAAAAAATGTAAGCGTGGCATTTCCGCGCGGTCAATTTATTGTGGTAACGGGCGTTTCGGGTAGTGGTAAATCATCACTAACCATTGACACTTTATTTGCCGAAGGGCAGCGCCGCTATGCCGAAAGTTTAAGCGCTTATGCCAGACAATTTATGGCCCGTATGGTAAAACCAGATGTGGACATGATTAAAGGCCTTTGCCCCGCCATTGCGGTTGAGCAAAAGGTAATTACACGTACCCCCCGAAGTACGGTGGGTTCCATGACTGAAATTTATGACTACCTGCGTCTTCTATTTGCTAGAGCCGGTAAAACCATTTCTCCCATTAGCGGCAAAGAAGTAAAAAAAGATGAAGTATCTGATGTAGTAGCGGCTATTTGTACCCTTCCAAAAAATAGCAAAGTAGTGATTGGTGTTGCATTAAAGCAGCATAAAAATAGGGCCGTACTTGAAGAGTTAGGCATCTTATTACAAAAAGGATTTTCAAGAATCTATGTCGCGTCTAATGCGGAGCCACTGATGCGCATAGAAGAGCTGATGGAGCAAACACCTGCTGCGTTAAAAAAAATATTACCACTTGCTAAAGAAACTTCGGCCACACAAACAACGCCACAAACCTGGGTACTTATAGACCGTATCGTTGTAAAGGATTTTGATGAAGATGATTTGCACCGCTTATCCGATTCCATACAAACTGCTTTTTATGAAGGCGAGGGTGAAGTATACATAGAGGTGGATGGTAAACAGGTCAAGCATTTTAGTAGCAAATTTGAATTAGATGGCATTGTATTTGAAGAGCCCGTGCCTAATTTATTTTCGTTTAATAATCCATTTGGCGCATGCCCTACTTGCGAAGGGTTTAGTCAGGTATTAGGGGTAGACGCAGAGCTCGTTATTCCGGACACGCGCTTAAGTTTATTTGAAGGTGCTGTGGCACCTTGGAAAGGCGAAAAATTAAGTTGGTGGAAAGACCAGTTTATTAAAGGCGCTTCTAAAACTGATTTCCCCATTCACAAACCCATTGCACAGTTAACAAAAGCACAGTACCAACTTTTATGGGATGGCGTGGGTAAAGTATATGGTATCCATGATTTTTTTAAAGAAGTAGAACAAAATTTATACAAAGTACAATACCGTGTTTTATTAAGCAGGTATCGTGGACGTACTACTTGTACAAGTTGTGGTGGATACAGGCTTCGCAAAGAAGCGTTGTACATAAAAGTAGGCGGTATGCATATTGGTGAACTATGTCAAATGCCTGTTCGTGATGTAAAAGTTTGGTTTGATACCCTTGTGTTATCGGAGCATGATAATAGTGTTGCAAAAAGAATATTAATTGAAATACACCAACGCCTACAAACCTTACTAGACGTAGGTCTTGGCTATTTAACACTAGACAGGTTAGCCAATTCATTAAGTGGTGGCGAAAGTCAGCGCATTCAATTAACCAGAAATTTAGGTAGTAATTTAACCAACTCTTTGTACATACTTGACGAGCCTTCTATTGGTCTTCATTCTAGAGATACCGAGCGACTTATTGGCGTGCTTCAATCGTTACGTGATTTAGGAAATACAGTAGTAGTGGTGGAGCACGATGAAATGATTATGCGTAAAGCAGATCATATTATAGATATGGGCCCATTTGCTTCTCACCTTGGTGGTGAAGTAGTAGCAGCGGGTAATTATAACGAGCTTATCAAAAATCCGGATAGCTTAACGGGTAAATATTTATCAGGTGCACTTGCCATCGAAGTGCCTAAGACACTAAGAAAGAGTACCCGTTTTATTGGTGTAGAAGGAGCTAGACAAAACAATTTAAAAAACCTAACCGTAAAATTTCCACTTCAAACGCTTTGTGTAATAAGTGGCGTGAGTGGTAGTGGTAAAACAACGCTCGTTAAACAAATTTTATATCCAGCGCTTCAAAAATACAAGGGTGAACCTGCCGATAAAGTGGGCCTTCACACCAAACTCATAGGTGATATCGATTCTATTACACAAATAGAAATGGTAGACCAAAACCCAATTGGAAAATCATCACGCAGTAATCCGGTTACCTATATTAAGGCCTATGATGGCATCAGAGATTTGTACTCCAAACAACCGCTTTCTAAAATGCGTGGCTTTATGCCCAAACATTTTTCTTTTAATGTTGATGGTGGACGTTGCGACACCTGTAAAGGTGAGGGAGAGCAAGTGGTAGAAATGCAGTTTTTAGCGGACGTACACCTCACTTGTGAATCATGCGGCGGTAAAAGATTTAAAGAAGAAGTGTTAGAAGTAAACTACAAAGACAAAAATATTTTTGATGTGCTTGAATTATCTGTCGATCAAGCACTCGATTTTTTTGTAGAAGATAAAAGTATTTACAATGCCATACTACCACTTCAATCGGTGGGACTAGGCTATATTAAACTTGGGCAAAGTAGTGATACCTTAAGTGGCGGAGAAGCACAGCGTGTAAAGCTTGCCAGCTTTTTAGGCAAGGGTAAAGGACATGGTCAAATGCTATTTATTTTTGACGAACCTACTACCGGACTGCATTTTCATGACATAAAAAAACTACTCAGTTCCTTTTCAGCACTTATAGATCAGGGACATTCACTCATCGTTATTGAACACAATACCGACGTTATCAAATCGGCAGATTGGCTCATAGATATGGGTCCGGAAGCCGGCGACGGTGGCGGAACCGTTGTTTATGAAGGCGTGCCGGCGGGTATTAAAAAATGCGCATCGTCACACACTGCAAAGTATATGTAAAACTTTTTACTAGCGCAGGCGGTCTAGGCTTTTGAGTAATTTCTGGTCTTTGTAAATGCTTCTGATAGCAAGTATAAAAAACACAGGCACTAAAAAACTAAGTACCGAATAGAGCGATAGTCCACCTGTTTTAAAGCCTCGCATAAATAAGTAGTAGTGCGTAAGGTTCATAAGCCCAAGTACAAGGCCCGCAATACTGATTTTGATTTGCAAACTTCTATTGCTAAAAATAAAAATATTGATGAGTGCTACAAGTGCTGTGGCTATTACAAGAACGAGTAAAATAAAATGATCGTAAGGTGTAATGGTTACAGTGGGCCCAGGTACTTCTTGGCTACCATAATAAAAAGGTAGTTTAATAGAAGCAAATGCACATATGCTAGCTAACAGTAACCATAGGGTTTGAATGCGTTGTATCATAGTTCTGGATATAAAACAAATTGAGACATAAAGTCATTCACCTCACCTTTTAGTTTTTCTAAAAGCGCTGCATCATCTGGATTCATTAACGCTTTATCAATGGCGTTTACAACAAATGCCATATCTGATTCTACCATGCCTCTTGTAGTAACAGCTGCAACACCAAATCTAATACCTGAAGTAACAAATGCAGACTTGTCATCGTAAGGCACCATATTTTTATTGGCTGTAATGTCGGCGTGTCCTAAAACTTGTTCTGCTTTTTTACCGCTAATATTTTTGTTGCGTAAATCAATAAGCATTAAGTGGTTGTCTGTACCGCCACTAATAATTTGATAGCCTTTATCTGTAAAGTTTTTAGCCATCGCTTGCGCATTTTTTTGCACTTGCTGCTGGTACACTAAAAATTCGTCGGTTAATATTTCGCCAAATGCAATGGCTTTAGCTGCAATCACATGCTCTAGTGGGCCACCTTGTGTGCCCGGAAACACAGCCATATCAATCACGTTAGACCACAATCTTATATTTCCTTTTATATCTTTTAATCCTAAAGTATTTTCACCATCTTTTCTCATCATAATCACACCACCGCGCGGTCCACGTAAAGTTTTGTGCGTTGTAGAAGTAACAAAATGACAATGATCGAATGGAGAACTTAATAATCCTTTTGCAATTAAACCAGCCGGATGTGCAATATCAGCTAATACAAAAGCGCCTACTTCGTCGGCTACTTTTCTGATACGTGCGTAATCCCAATCTCTACTGTAGGCACTTGCACCACAAATAATTAATTTTGGTTTTGCCGCTCTTGCTTGCGCTTCGAGCATTTCATAATCGATTAGGCCTGTTTCTTTTACAACACCATAAAAATGTGGCTTGTATATTTTACCAGAAAAGTTGACACCAGATCCGTGCGTTAAGTGTCCACCCATGCTTAAGTCTAAACCTAAAATAGCGTCGCCGGGTTGTAAAATAGCCAGCATGAGTGCCGCGTTGGCTTGTGCACCACTATGTGGTTGAACGTTGGCGTATTCAAGATTAAAAATTTGCTTTAAACGATCAATCGCTAATTGCTCTGTTTGATCCACAATTTCACAACCACCATAATACCTACGTCCAGGATATCCTTCGGCATATTTATTGGTCATCACACTACCTGAAGCTTGCATTACTTGAAGACTTGTAAAGTTTTCAGAAGCAATGAGTTCGATGCCTCTACGTTGGCGTACTAATTCTTGGTTGATGATGTCAAAAACAAGGGTATCTCTTTGCATAGTTGCTATTTTTTGTGCTTGGGTACAAAGATAAGTTAAGGCCTTGATTAAGTTTGTTCAAAATGATGCTTGAAGCCTCAAACTATTCACAATTGTTGTTATAATGCCTATTTTTACTATTTTCGAACCCCTATTCGATGTGGGTAAATCTTTTTAAATCCCCCAAGTTATGAAAGCTGTAATACCTGTAGCTGGCGCTGGAACAAAGTTGAGGCCACATACGTACACGCAACCCAAGGCACTAATACCAATTGCCGGTAAAACCATACTCTCGCATATTGTAGATCCACTTCATGAAGCTGGCATCACTGAATTTATATTTATTGTTGGCTATTTAGGTGAAAAAATACAGGACTACGTTAAACAAAGCTACCCGCATCTAACCACACATTTTGTATACCAGAACGAACGTCAGGGTACGGGTCATGCGGTGGAATTAACCAAACAATTAATTGGAGACGAGCCCATATTTGTGGCATTAGGCGATACCATTTGTGAATTTGACGTCAAAGAAATTATCGATAGCCCGGTTAGCATGATTGGTGTAAGAAAAGTAGATGACCCCCGCGATTTTGGTGTGGCCACTATGGATGAAGATGGATTTATTGAACATTTGGTAGAAAAGCCAGCCATCCCAAAAAGTAATATGGCGCTTGTTGGACTTTATAAGATCAACGAAACAGCCGTTTTATTTGAATGTCTGCAACAACTTTTTGTAGAAAATATTACCACAAGGGGCGAATACAATTTAACCGATGCGCTTGCATGCATGATTCAAAAGGGTACCCGTTTCAGGTCTTTTAAAGTAGCCAATTGGTTTGATTGTGGTAAAAAAGATTCGATACTTGAAACCAATGCAACACTCTTAAAAAAGATGGGTGGCAATGTACCTGAAAATCATGGTTACACCGATACCATTATTATTCATCCGGTTAGTATTGCAGAAGGCTGCACCATTTCAAATGCTATTATTGGACCGCATGTTGCTATTGGTCCTAATACTACTATTACACAGTCTATTATTAGAGATAGTATTATTGGCGGCTACACTAATTTACACGAAGTGGTACTTGACAATTCTTTAATTGGAAGTGACGCAAGTGTAAAAGGCCTGTCTCGAAGTTTAAATATTGGTGACAATACCGAAATAGATTTTGGCTAAATACATTTCGAATAAAGCGCGCAAATTTTACTTGTGTAAATAAAATGAATTGGCCTGACTGGTGCAGGTAACTACTAGTTCATTAATGCATACATGATCAGGAAGTGTTGTTACATAGTAAGCAACATTTGCAACATCAACCGCTTCTAGTGCTTTGTATCCTTCGTAAACGGCTGCAGCTTTTATCCCGTCTCCTTTAAATCTAGTACTACTAAAATTAGTTTCGGCAGCACCTGGATGAATGGCTGTTACTTTTATGTGTTGTGGCAATAAGTCAATGCGCATTGATTTTGAAATAGCGGCAACAGCGTGCTTACTTGCGCAGTATACGTTTCCTTCTTTGTATACTTCTACACCTGCTGTAGAACCAATATTAATAATATGCGCTTTTTTATTTTGGATGAGTAGTGGAAGCACTGCTTTACTCACGTATAATAATCCTTTTACGTTGGTGTCAATCATGGTTTCCCAGTCGTCTAAATTAGCGTCCTGAAAAGTGTCGCGACCTAGTGCTAGACCTGCATTATTAATGAGCACATCGATATTTTTGAACGCCGCAGGTATACTATTTACTGCTGCAAAAACAGCTTCTTTATTTTGAACATCAAAGCATAGTGTGTGTACGGTTACATTATGTTTTGAAACAAGGGTTTCTTTTAACGCCGACAATAAATTTTCTTTTCTGCCGGTTACAATTAATTTGTTGCCTGCTGCTGCAAAAACATGCGCCATGGCTTCTCCAAAACCAGAAGTAGCGCCTGTAATTAAAATTGTTTTACTCATAATTTTTTTATCTAATGATCACACTTGTTCCTTTGGTATATATTTTATTGTCTGCGTAATCGATACCTACTGCTTCAAACACATAGGCGCCATTTGGTTGTAATTCATTTTTATAGGTTCCATCCCAACCTTGACCCAGTTTGTTCGTGGTATAAATGAGTTGACCCCATCTATTGAAAACATTAAAATGAATCAATTGTTTGATGCCTTTTGTGATGGGCTTTAAAATATCATTTTTACCATCTTTATTGGGTGTAAATCCGGAAGGCACCCAGATGTTTGAAATGCCATTAAATATAGTAACCGTAACATTGTCTTCGGCGTAACAGCCAGCTTGTGTAAATACCCTAACAGTATACACAACAGAGTCGGTACCTGCAACACCCATAAATATCGGGTTTGCAATTCGAGGGTTATTTAAAAAGGTAGAAGGTGTCCATAAATAACTAAGCCCACCACTGGCACCAAGTTGCATGGGTTTTCCAATGACGGCGATGGTGTCGTTTCCTGCATTTGGTATAATGCGTGGAACTACTGTTACACGAATGGTATCGGTAACAATTTTAGGACAGCCGAGGGTATCAGAAACAGCAATCACATAGTTTGTAGAATTTACCGGCCTTGCCACAGGGCGCAGGGTATTAAAGCCCGTTAAGCTACTAGTTGGGCTCCAAGTAAATTTATTAGCATTAATGGTTGCTTGTAATGGGAGTGTCGTGCCAAAACAAATGGCGGTATCGGGTGTTGCAGTTACAGCAGGGGTTGCCACCACTTTAATAAGTATCGAATCTTTGTCTTGACACTTACCTAAGTTGGCTGTTACAAAATATTGTGTGTTGCTTACAGGTTTTACAATTGGATTTTTAACAGGGTCAACCACATCACCTCTAGAACTTTGCCACAAATAAGAAAGTGCAAATGAAGTTGGGGCTAATGCAAAACTATCACCCCTGCAAATGGTACTATCTGTTTTTAAATCTACTTTTATAAATTGAAGCACGTTTACCATAACACTGTCAGTGGCGTTGCATCCATTGTCATTGACAGTTACATAATATTTGGTAGTATCATTGGGATATGCACTAGGATTTGCAGTATTTGCACCCGTAATTCTTAATTTATTGGCTGTATTATTGGGTGTCCATGAAATGGTAGCAGTATTTGTAATAGTTGCTTTTAAACGTAGTGTATCATTGCTGCAAATAAGTGTGTCTTTAAATGCCAAGTTAATTTGTGGCTTATCTAAAATAGCAATTTGTTTGGTGAGGGTATCACTACAGCCCTTGTTGTTGGTTGAAATAAGTGTAACGGTTGCATTTTGCGCGCCACTATATTTCCAAACGGTATCTTTTGTTGTCGCCGAATCTGCGGTGCTACCAGCATCACCAAAATTCCAGCGCCAACTATTTACAATGCCATATTTGCTCGCGGTTAAATCTTTAAATGTATAATTATTGAGCACGCAACTTCCCGTAACCGAAAAATCTGTTTTAAATGTTGGATATACTTTTACAATAGATGTAGCAGAATCTTGACAACCACCGGTGCTTGTTACCAATAATTTTAAAACATAGGTACCCGTATCTGCATAGGTATGCGTTGGCGTAGGTAAGCTCGAAACACTAGTGGCACCATCACCAAAATTCCATAAATAGCTATTGATGCTAGGACTTGTTGATTCGTTTTCGAACGTAAATGTAAAGCCATCACAAGAAATATATTGTGGCTTTAAATCGGCGGCAGCGATAGAACAGTTTTCAACTTTTACTTGAAATTCTTTTTGGTGCTCGCCAATTTTTATCCCATTTCGGTATTCTTCTACGCGAACGGCTAATAAATAAATACCCGTTACTGCGGGGGACCTACCTGTTACGATACCGGTTTTTGAATTGATTTGTGCCGAGTTATTTCCAAAAGGTTGATTAAAGCTAAATCCACCAAAATAAGACACGGTGGTATAAGGTGGTGTATCGGATTGCAGTGGCAATTGATTGGGGGGAGGTCCGGCGCCAATATAACCTGGCGCAAATGAATATACCAATGAATCTTTGTCTGGATCTACCGCGCTAAAATCGAGTTGCATGGGAGAGTTAACGCAAACAAGGATGGTATCTTTTTTTAAAAAAGTAGCACTTGAATTATCAGGTGCAAATGGATTGGTATCGCTACCCGGAATTTTTACCCAGTAGCTAATGCCCACAGTGTTGGAGTTCATATTTAATACGCCACTTACCCTGCAGCATTGTGAATGACTTGCAAAATAACCACTTGCGTTAGGATCTAAATCCACCACCACCTCATAGGCCGATACCGCAAACTCAACACGTGGAAAACTAGAGAGGCATTTGTCGTAAGTGCCAAGTTTCATAAACTCGTAACTTTTTCTAGACAGTACATAATTGCCTACAAGTGCACTATTATCACCTCTGTAAATAGAAATATTATAATTACTTGATAACGATGCAACGGTTGGTCCAGTAACAGTAGTGTCTTTGTATAATAAAAGTGTGATGGCGTAGCGTAACTTGTTGGCATCGGTGGGAGACTTGCCTAAATAGGTATAATACATTTCGCCTCCCGAAATATGTGATGCACGCGCAGATGTAAAACAAACACTAACAAGTAATATCAATAAAAATTTTCTCATGCATTCACTTTATCCAAAAAATCGAGTACCGCGTTGTTGAAATTTATGGGTTGCTCAAGCATGCCCATGTGGCCACAATTTTCTAGTACATAAAGATAGGCGGTATTGGGCATTTTTGTTTGTGGTATAGTATCTTCTAATGCAACAGCAATATCATGGGTGCCTAAAATAAACAGCACGGGAAGGGTTGTGGTTTCTAAAACATGGGTAAGATCTGGGCGGGCCATCATGGCTTGGTAATAAAAACGTAGGGCCACATTAGAGAATGCCGGCATTGACTGTATAAAATCAGTAATTATATGCGGCTGATTTTTTTGGGTATGGGTTCCAAATAAATTAGGCGCTGTTGTTTCTAAAAAAGCGGCGGCACCAAATTTTTGGATAAATGAAATACCACGTGTTCTATTTTCAATTTTTAGGGGCGAATCGGGGAGAGCTGTTGAATGAAGTAATCCAAAACCTTTTAGATACTGTGGGTATTTTTTTGCAAAAGCCACCGTTACATAACCACCCATGCTATGCCCTAGTAAAATACAGGTTTCAATTTTTTCATATTCAATCAAAGCCGCTATACTATCTGCTAGGTATTCGATTGAAAAATTTGTGATTGGAGTGGTTGCATTGAATTGCGACATGCCCGTGCCTATTAAATCAGGCGTGTATACCGTATATGTTTTTTCAAGAATTGTTTCGGTGCCATTAAAAATATGGTGGTCTTCTCCAAAGCCATGCAGTAAAACAACGGCGGGCCCAGTTCCCGTTTTTGTATAACCCATTTGTTGTTTATTAAATTCAAATGAACCGGTTTTCATGCTTATTTTTTGAAGCGCTTGTATATACCCTGAATGAATAATAGAACCGCAAAAGAGGAAAAAATCAGATACAGCCAATCGCCATATTTTGCGTAAAAAGTAAGGGTAGATTTTGTTGGTATGCTGTATTTAATAACGGCTTTTTCGTTCCAGCCTTTTTGTGCTACTATATTTCCGAGTGGATCAATCACTGCAGATATGCCCGTATTGGCACTTCTAGCCACCCAGGTTCTTGTTTCGATAGCCCTGAGTGCAGCATATTGTACATGTTGTTTGTGCCCACTGGTGTTTCCCCACCACCCGTCGTTGGTGATAATGGCAAGAAGGTTAGCACCTTTTTGTTTGTAGGTGCCTACATAGGCGCCGTAAATACTTTCGTAACATATAATAGGTGCGCTAATATACTGGCAGTCATTATTTTTAAACACCGCTGCTTCTTCCGATTTTCCGTAGCCCCCCGTGGAGCCCCCAAACTGCTCGAGGAGCGGTCCTAAAAAACTTAAAAAGGTAGGCAGGGTTTCTACACCCGGCACCAATTTGCTTTTGTTGTAAAACGCAAGTGGCGTTCCGTTGTTAATGTATACGGCAGCATTAAAGGCGTCGTAATAAAAACTACCATCGCTCGATTTTTTAGCGGTGGGTGTTTCTTTTGCGGCGCCATATTTTTTATAGGTTTCGATACCTGATAAAATGGTAAGCTTGGGATATCTTTTACTTAATTCAAAAACGGGTTGGTAGTAGGGGTTGGTGGTAATATTGTCTTGCCAGTCGGCAACGCTCATGGCTGTTTCTGGCCATAGCACAAGGGTTGTGCTGCTATCCATGTTTGACTCTGTGGCGTTAATGAGCGCTGCAATTTGCGATGACGCACTAGAAATTTCAAACTTTTGATACGGATCAATATTGGGTTGTACGACTAGTACATTTTGTGTACTAGCTGGGCTGCTGGTATCTACGCTATTGAGTGTTTTTTGATAACTGAGTATAAGGTTTGAGCAAACAACCGGCACTATAAAACACGACACAATTTGAACGATGTTTTTTTTGATGGGCAGCTTTTCTTTTCTTGTAACTACTAATTTGTATACCAGTATGTTCATGAGTAGTATCCAAAAACTTCCACCGGCTACGCCGGTGTATTCATACCACTGAATGACGCTCGTGTGCATGGCAAAGCCATTGCCTAGTGTGAGCCAGGGCCAACTAATTTGCCAGTTTAAATGGATGTATTCGAAAGTGAGCCATGACGCTATGAGGGTAAAAAAACCAATGTTTTTATTTTTTTTCGCAGCAGAAAAATAAAATAACCAAGGCACGGACATAAGTAGGCTGTTGGTTATCATGGCAGCAACACTGCCCACATCAGTAGAGTTCCACATCCAATAGGTGGTACCAATATTCCAAATGAGTACCGACAAAAAAGTGTATCCAAAAAAGTGGAGTTTTTTAGTAACGTTATTTGCTACAATAAGTAGTGGCACCCAGGCTACAAATAATAGGAGGGCCAACCAAAAAACAGGCCATGCTACAACGAGTAACAGGCCTGTTAAAATACTATAACCAAATAGGGTTGATTTTTTCAAGTCGTGTAATTATTTACGGCTATAATTTGGGGCTTCTTTTGTGATATCAATATCGTGCGCATGGCTTTCTTTCATGCCCGCGTTGGTGATTTTTACAAAAGTTGCTTGCTGTAATGCTTTGATATTTTTAGCACCGCAGTAGCCCATACCTGATCTTAATCCACCAACATATTGGTAAATAATTTCAGAGATATTTCCTTTGTAAGCAACGCGTCCTTCGATTCCTTCTGGAACATATTTTTTAATATCCGCTTCTACGTCTTGGAAATAACGGTCGCCACTTCCTTGACTCATGGCGCCTAAACTTCCCATGCCACGGTATTCTTTAAACTTACGTCCTTCATAAATAATGGTGTCTCCAGGGCTTTCTTCGGTACCTGCAAAAACAGATCCCATCATTACTAGGTTGGCACCAGCAGCAAGTGCTTTTACCATGTCGCCAGTGTAACGAATGCCACCATCTGCAATAACCGGGATCCCCTTAGATTTTAGGGCCATGCTGGCTTCTATGATGGCCGTAAGCTGCGGAACACCTGCACCCGCTACAATACGTGTGGTGCAAATAGAACCGGGCCCTATGCCCACCTTAACGCAGTCGGCGCCGGCTGCGGCAAGCGCAAGGGCGCCTTCTGCCGTACCCACATTACCAGCTATAATTTGTAGTCCTTTAAAATTTTTGCGTAGTGCTTTAAGTGCTTCAATAACACCTTTGCTATGTCCGTGTGCGCTATCGAGTGTTACCACGTCTACACCTACATATTGTAAAGCAGCGGCTCTATCCATTAAATCGGAAGTGATGCCAAGTGCGGCACCCACTAGTAAACGTCCTATGCCATCTTTTACGGCGTTTGGAAAATTACGTAGTTGTAAAATATCGCGGTACGTGATAAGACCAATGAGTTTACCTTGTTTGTTTACAACGGGTAATTTTTCGATCTTATGTTTGCGTAAAATAATTTCTGCTTTTTTTAAGTCGGTACCTTCTGGTGCAATCACTAAATTTTCTTTAGTCATTACTTCTTTTACTTTACGTTTTTTGTCTGTTTCAAAACGCAAATCTCTGTTGGTTAAAATACCTACTAATTTTTGTCCGGCATCTACAATTGGAATACCGCCAATTTTATTATCGCGCATTAATTTTAATGCGTCACCAATGGTGGCGTCCACTAAAAGGGTGATCGGGTCAACAATCATACCGCTTTCACTTCTTTTTACACGTCTTACTTGCTCGGCTTGTTTGTCGATGCTCATGTTTTTGTGTAAAATACCAATACCGCCTTCGCGTGCGAGCGCGATAGCTAGGTTGGCTTCTGTAACGGTATCCATTGCGGCGGATAACATCGGTACATTAAGCGTGATTGACTTTGTAAGTTGAGAGCGGATATCGGTGTCTCTTGGTAAAATTTCGGAGTAGGCTGGCATGAGTAAAACGTCATCGAACGTTAGCCCTTCTCCAAATAATCTAGAACTTGTTGCCTTGTTGGCGGTCTTTGTATTTCTTGTTGCCATGTGCAAAGATAATAGGATACCTATATTTCCGCCAAAAAAATGATTTAGCCCAGTAGCCGTAGGTAGGTTTTGCCCGGAAGGGCTCCAATTAGGCCGTAGAGCTCTAAATTGAGCAGGCTACCCGCTAAAACAGCGTTGGGGAGCATGCTTTTAAGGTAAATTTCATCAATTGAAACGGGAATTTGATGGTCAAGGATGGCAAGAATTGTTTTTTCAGGATCTGTTAAGTTTTGCTGCACTTTAGGGGCTATTTGCTTTGTGGCGATGGGCGCCCAACCCAGTGCTTCAATAAAAGTGCTTACAGAATCTAGTAAGGCCGCTTTATGCGTTTGAATGAGCCGCAAGCAGCCACTGCTTTTTTTATCGGTAATTTTTCCGGGGCAGGCAAACACTTGTCTGTCATAATCAAAGGCAAGATTTGCGGTGATCATACTGCCGCCTTTAGTTTCTGTTTCAATTACAATGGTTGCATCTGATAAACCCGCTACGATGCGGTTTCGTTTTGGAAAATTAAATTTTTCGATGCGTGCCGTAGAGGAGAGTTCCGTTAATAGGCCGCCACTTGCTATAATATCTTTTGCAATATGTTGGTGTGCCGCCGGATAAATGGTAGCGAGCGAATGCGCGAGCACGCCCACTGTTTGCAAATTACAATCAAGTGCTGTTTGATGCGCGGTTACATCAATACCATAAGCGAGTCCACTAATAATAAGCGGCTGGTAGGGTGCGAGCTCCTCAACAATTAAACGCGTAAGCCATTTACCATAAGTGGTGGGCAGCCTGGTGCCAACAATACTAATGATGCGGGTTTGATTGATGGGTGCATTGCCCTTATAGTAGACTATGATGGGTGCATCGGTGCAGGCGGCTAATTTTTTTGGGTAGCCCGCCGCATTAATAAATAAGGGCGTGATACCATGTTTTTTTACAAAACAAACCTCTTCATCGGCGGCCGTAAAATTATTGAACCGTATAATTTTTTCGGCGCGATAATTGCCAAAATATTCGATGTCTAATAAATCTTTTTTAGAAGCATTAAATACCCCGCTCGCTGTTCCAAAATGTTCCAGTAAATGTTTGGCAAGGCTTGGCCCTATCGATTCAATTTGTGTGAGTGCAATTTGGTAACGTAGTTCGTTGTCTGCAATTTGTGTGTCCATTATAGTGCAAGCTCACGCAAAGCGTTCAAACAAAAATCAGTAGTAGTACTAGAAAATATTCGCAGCATAACGCGCAACACCCGCAACAACGCGCGCGCAACTTACAACTTCGTAATCGTAAAACTAGTGCGTCTGTTAAGTGCACGCCCTTCTTGTGTTGCATTGGTGGCAATGGGCTCGGTACTGCCAAACCCTTTGTAGGTAAGCCTATCAGTAGCAACGCCTCTGCCCGATACATATTGCACAATGGCCTTTGCTCTATTTGTAGAGAGTGTTAGATTATCGGCGGCTTTACCAATATTATCTGTGTGACCACTAATTTGTATATGCATGCCCGGGTTCTCTTCTAATATTTGAACCAGTTTATTTAATTCTGGTAAAGAGGCTGGTAAGAGTGCGTAACTATTGTTGTCAAATAATACTTGTGTGAACACAAAATTAGAAGCCAATTTAATGGGTTCTAAAGCAATATTTTTAATGTAGGTACTATCAGGCGCTGCAGTTGATAATGCATACGCACTCGAATAAAATAAATATCCTTTTCTATTAACCGTAAATGTGTAATCTTTTCCTTCGGGGAGTGTAATAAAATAATGTCCAAGTTCGTCGGTTTGTACTTTATTGATAATAGTACCTGAGGCATTGTCTGTTAATTCTAAATTAGCAGGCAATCCTTTTTTTGTTAGAAGATCTGTGATATTCCCTTTTATATAAATGGTTTTATAAGGTCTTGCATGTGTAGGAAGTGTAAAAGAATAAATATCGAGGCCACCCCTGCTATCTTCTCTATCGCTTGCGTAGTAAGCAGTGTAGCCGTCTGCGGCAACAGCTAAACTACCTTCGTTTTCGATCGTATTTATTGGGTAGCCCATATTTTCTGGTGTGCCCCATTTTCCATTTGATAATTTTTTGAGTATAAATAAATCGGATCCGCCATAACCTGGCAAACCATCAGAAGTAAAATAAAGTGTTTGATTATCGGCATGAATAAATGGAGCGAGTTCATCACCTGCTGTGTTTACACTCGGCCCCATATTTACGGCTTCGGTCCAGCGTCCATTTGGTTTTAAATAACTCACGTATAAATCTTTACCACCGAATCCGCCGGGTCTGTTGCTACTAAAATATAAGACGCGTTTGTCGGGGCTAATAGCTGGTGAACTTTCCCAAAAATCGGTATTAATAGAATCGCCTAAATTTTCCTGTTCGCTCCACCCAGTTGGTGTATACACCGATTTATAAATATCAAATCCACCCAGGCCCGCACCTGCTATATCTGCTGCAAAAAACAGCCAGTCGCCATCCTGTGATACAGTAATAGCCCCTTTGCGTGGTTCTACATTAATATCACCATCAAGTGGGGCTGCTTTGTTAAAACTGTCTTTGTGCGGAATGCCACTTAGCATAAAATCTTCTCTGGCATTTCCAGTGCGTCTAGTAAAAACAAGTGCATCATCGGTAACAGTAACAGAAGGATAATATTCGGAAGAACGAGAGTTAACACTATCGCCTAAATTTTTTGGCGCAAAAACATAGGAAGCGTTTTTATTTTTTTGAGGCGCGCTAACCGCAAATTCAAATGTTTTTTTTCGGTACTGTGCGGCTTTTAAACTTCTGCCACTTAAACCCTCGAGTGTTAAAAATTGATTGATGGCAGCAAGTGCTTCTTCAAATTGTCCAAGTCCCGCAAGGTTTATAGAATAGGGCAGTAAATAAGGTTTAAAATAATTGCTGTCTTTTAAACGCGCGCGCTCATACACCGTAACCGCTTTTTTATACTGCTTGGTATTGCCTAGTGCACCTGCCAGTGATAAGTAGGCATCAATAAAATTGGAGTCTATTTGTAAAGCATTGCCAAGAAGTGAAATACCCTCGGCGCTGCGGTTGTCTTCGAGTGCAACAAGCGCTTCGTTGTATTTTTTTAAAGCTTTTGGATTGTTAGATTGAGGCGGTATTTGTGCAAATGATAAAGTGCTTAATAAAAGAAAAGCACAACAAATAATCAGCTGCCTACACCTACTTTTTTGCTTCATGCAATTAAGGTACGTTAATATATTTGTGCAGTTGTGCACTCAGTTCCCATTTTGGGTTTTCTTTAATATATGCTGTAATTAAAGGCAGCATACTTGACGCTTTTTCCCACTCTGGTTGCAAGTATAATTTACAAGAAGCAGGCACCTGGGCCGCAAAGGTTTCGGCCCATTCAAAATCATGTTTGTTAAAGATCACCACTTTTAATTCCTGTGCTACTTCTACCACATGATCTAATGGTGCTTTAAATTTTTTAGGCGATAAACAAATCCAGTTCCAACTACCAGATAAGGGTGAAGAGCCAGAGGTTTCTATATTGGTTTCAAACCCTGCTGCCTGAAGCGCTACGGTTAATGCATCTAAATTGTGTAGGAGTGGTTCACCACCTGTAATTACTACTAATTTGGCCGGTGTTTTTTGTACTTCAGACACTAAAAAATCAACTGTTTGTAATGGGTGTTTACTTGCATCCCAACTATCTTTTACATCGCACCAAACACAGCCTACATCACAACCACCTAACCTAATAAAATAGGCAGCTCTACCCTGGTGATAGCCTTCACCTTGGAGGGTATAAAAATACTCCATCACGGGTAACATAGCTGTTGCTGTTATTGTGCTTTTCATGATTTAATTAAGCGTGCTGTAAATAAGCCTGCATGGTATTTTTTAGAAGTCCCGCAATGGTCATAAGTCCTACGCCACCTGGTACCGGTGTAATAGCACTTGCAACATCTGATACTTCGTTGTAGGCAACATCGCCTTTAATTCTAAATCCACTTTTAGTTGTTGCATCGGCAACTCTTGTAATGCCTACGTCAATAATTATAGCGCCAGGTTTTACCATGTTAGCAGTAATAAATCCGGGTTTACCAAGTGCAGCAACTAATATGTCTGCGTCTTTACAAAAGGCTTCAATGTTTGGTGTATGTGAATGACAAATGGTAACGGTACAGTTGCCTTTGTTTACATTGCTGCTAAGTAAAATGCTCATAGGGCGTCCTACAATATTACTGCGGCCAACAACAACTGCGTGTTTGCCTTTGGTATCAATATTAAAGTGTTCTAGTAATAACATGATGCCGTAAGGTGTAGCAGGGATAAAGGTTTCAAGGCCTTGCACTAATTTTCCAACGTTTACTGGATGAAAACCATCCACGTCTTTTGTAGGATCAATGGCTTCAATTACTTTTTGATCACTGATATGTTTTGGTAAAGGAAGTTGCACCAAAATACCATCTACGGTATGGTCGTTATTTAACTTTTGAATCGTTGCTAACAAGACATCTTCAGACACGGTTTCTTCTAAACGAATAAGCGACGATATAAAGCCTGTTTCTTCACAATTTTTAACCTTGCTGGCTACATAAGTTTCACTGGATCCATTGTTGCCCACTAAAATGGCCGCCAAATGTGGCGCTCTTTTACCACTTGCAGCAAGTGCTGCTGTTTGCGCTTGCAATGATGCTTTTACAGCGGCTGCTGCAATTTTTCCGTCTAGTACTAACATGCTGCAAAAGTACCCTAAAATGAGGCGCTATAAAAGCATATTTTTTACCATTCATCCTTTCATATTGCCGTTTGGTCGATAAAAAATTCAAGTTTTACAAAAAAACGACCGTTTGTTAGGCTATAATTCATTGAAAATGAATTAATTAAACTTAGATGTTAAAAATTTTTAACAAATTGGTAATAATTATATAATTTAGGGTCTTATTTTTTAACCAAATAATATGCAAATGAGAAAATTTTTATTTTTCATGGTTGCAGTGCTCATGCTTACATCTAGTAAGTATGCGTTAGCGCAGCAAACTGTTATAGATGGTAAAGTACTATCTAACACAGGCGCTGCTCTTTCTGGAGCAACTGTTAAATCTGGAAACATTAGCGCACTAACTAGCGGTAATGGTGAATTTAGTATTAGAGTAGCAGTAGGTGCTTCACTTACCGTTTCTTATGTTGGCTATACCGATGTAACTATCGCGGCTAAAAAAGGAATGACTGTTACCCTTCAACCTTCAACAAGTGCGCTTGATGAAGTAATTGTAACGGGTGTTGCTAGTGCCACTTCAAAGAAAAAAATGACCGTATCTGTAACAAGAGTAGGTGAAGAAAGATTAAGTGCTGTTCCAGCTGTTTCTGCAGCAGGCGCACTAGTTGGTAAAGTTGCTGGTGCAAGAGTTAGCATGGGTTCTGGTTCTCCAGGAGCTGGCGTTGACATCTTGTTACGTGGTGACAACAACTTAGGTATTGGTTCTTCTCCACTTATTTTAGTGGATGGTGTTATCCTTGATGGTTCTTTAGCAGACATCAACGTTGACGATATTGAAGCAATGGAAGTGGTAAGAGGTGCTGCGGCATCTGCACTTTATGGTTCAAGAGCGGCAAACGGTGTAATCGCTATCGTTTCTAAAAGAGGTAACAAATTAGACATTGGTTCTTCTAAGGTTACTGTTAGAAATGAAGTTGGTTTCCAACAAATCGCTAACTATATTGATCTTGCAGAAAACCATGCTTTTGAATTAGCTTCTGATTATGCTACTCAAAAAGTGTACACTAAATATGCAGGCGTTACTTATCCAGCAAACTATGCGGGTGGTTATAACCCTAACATTGTTGGTTCAAGAAAAATTGCTGCAGACCACTACCTTGATAATCCTTTTGCTGTTACAAAAGATTTGCAAAAAGAATTTTTTGGTACCGGTACAAACATGACCAACTATGTTGCTGTGTCGAGCCGTTATGCAAAAACAAATATGTTTGCTTCTTTTGAAAACAACAAGCAAACAGGTATCGTCCAAAATACCAATGGTTATGCACGTCAAAACTTCCGTTTAAACTTAGATCATCAAATTGCACCATGGTTAAAGCTTTCTGCTACAAACCTTGTAATCAATACCAGAACCCAGTATCCTGGTGATGGTGGTGGTATCTTCTTTAACATTGTACTTGCTGAGCCAGATAACAATTTAAACTTAGCTAACCCAGTAGATGGTCAACCATACTACTTACGTCACAACCATTGGAGTAACGAGCGTAATCCGTTTTATTCTACTTGGAAAAATAAGCGTGATGACGTTTCTCAAAGATGGATTGGTAACTACTCTGCAAACGTTAAGTTTACAAAGTGGGCTAGTTTAGACGTAGCACACACCATCGAATCAAACAACTACCACTATACTTCATACAACCCGTATGATACTTGGACTGTTGGTAATGGTGGTGGTAATGCATATGGTATCGTTTACACAAAGGGTAGCCTTTACAAGTACTTCGATCATACCATGAACCAAAATACACAAGCAACTTTAAACCTTGCGCCTAAGAAATACAAAGACCTTAGCGTAAAAGGTAAGTTGTCTTATTTATTTGAAGATAAGTTCTATGAGAATTTTGAAGTATACTCTTCTCAATTTGCTGTAAGAGATTTACCTACTATGGAAAACTTTACAACTATCAGAGATGCAGGTTCTCAAAAACAAACCATCAGAGCTAGAAACTACTTTGGTGTTATTTCACTTGATTACAAAGACCGCTACTTATTAGATGCGATGTACCGTTATGATGGTTCTTCATTATTCGGTTCTGAAGCAAAGTGGGCTAGCTACTACCGTGTATCAGGTGCATACCGTTTATCAGAAGACATTAAAATCCCTGGTGTAGACGAATTTAAATTACGTGCAGCACATGGAACTGCTGGTTTACGTCCAGGCTTTAACTGGCAGTACGAAACCTACAACATTTCTAATGGGTTAACTTCTCCTGGTCAAAAAGGTAACAAAAACTTAAGACCTTCTCAAACAGCAGAAACTGAATTTGGTATCGACGTAGACTTCTTAAAGAAGTTTAACTTACAAGTGAACTATGCAAAATCTGTTACTACAGATCAGTTCCTTAACGTACCACTTATTCCTTTCGTAAACGATGGTTTTACTTCTCAATTCCAAAACGCAGGTACAGTAGAGTCTAAAACGTTAGAAATTACTTTAGGTGCAAACTGGATTAAGTCTAAAAACTTCTCTTGGAATACAAACGTTGTTTTTGGTCAAACAAAGACAGTTATCACAGAACTTCCAGTTCCTTCATACCAATCTGGTCCTGATGGATTATTCTTCATCAAAAAAGGCGAAACCTACGGTGCTATTTATGGCTACGACTGGGTTAGATCTTTAGATCAAATGAGCAAGCAATTACCAGCTGGTAAAACAATTGCTGATTATGAAGTAAACAATGAAGGATATGTGATTCCTAAAGGAAGCGCAGGTTCATTATTAGAAAAGCCAGTTAAATTAAATGATGCAAATGGTGCATTGGCTTTCGTTAAAATGGGTTCTGGTTTACCTGATTTCACAATGGGTATCAGCAACAACATTACCTACAAAAACTTTACGCTTTATTTCTTATTTGATATCAAGAGCGGTGGAGATGTTTACAACAGAAAATCTCAGTGGTTAACACGTGATAACAGAAATGGTATCATGGATATGGGCGGTAAAGCTGCTTCTGAAAAGAAAGCTTACGACTACTACCAAGCGTTTTATGATGTGAATACCAATAACAGCTATTGGGTAGAAGATGCTTCTTTTGTTAAATTAAGAGAATTAGCGATTGGTTACACAGTAAAAGGAAGTGCACTTCCAGGTTTAAGCAAAGTTGTTAAAACAATGAATGCTAGACTTATTGGACGTAACTTATTAACTTTTACAAAGTACAGCGGTTACGATCCTGAAGTTGGTTCAATCAGAAGTCCATTTGACGATACTGGTTCTTACCCTAACTACAGAAACGTAGCTTTCTCTTTATCATTTGATTTCTAAACAATAGAAAACCAAACAACATGAAAAATAAATTTTTATTATTTCTTTCAATTGGGGTTTTAAGTTTTGCATCATGTAAAAAAACGCTTGATGTACAAAATGACAACCAGCCCGATTTTAAGAAAGTATACGCTAGTGGCGAAGACGTTTACAACGTAGCCGGTGGTTTATTTAACGCTTACTACAACGGTACGCACAGCTATAGTGGCATGAACATGTTCATGACCGTTAGTTCTGATAACGCATCATGCTCTTGGGGTAACCAAGCCATGCGTGATATGTCTTGGGAACCACGTAGAGAGTGGAACAATGCGCCTAACTATCCTTACCAAGGAACAACAAAGTATACATTTGATCAAATGTATTCTGTAATTAACACTGCTTCTAATGTTATCAAAGCAATGAACGGTGGTGTTAAAATTGGTGTAAATGGTGCCGATGATAATTTAGTTAAAGCTTATTCACGTTTTTGCATGGGTATCTCTTATGGTGTTCTTGCATTAAACTTTGACAAAGCATTTATTGTGGATGAAAAAACAACCATCCCAGGTGCTAAGTTATCTGATGCTAAATCTTATAAAGTAGTTGCTGCTGCTGCAGTAGGGTACTTAAACGAAGCGGTTGCTTTATCTGCTTCTTCTTTCTCTATTCCAAGTACATGGATGGGAACTGCTGGTGCTGTATCAAATACAACACTTAAGGCAATGGCCAACTCTTTTATTGCACGTATCTTAGCGAACAATGCTCGTAACTCAACTGAGCTTGCTGCTACAGATTGGGCTGCTGTTAAAGCGGCTGCTGATGCAGGTGTTACTGCTGACTTTAATGTTGTGAACGATGGTTACAACAGATGGTATGCAGAAGCTGGTGACTACCTTACCTACCCAGGTTGGGGCGTTACAGATATGTATGTAGTAAACAAGTTGGATCCAAATATCGCTCCACACTGGAAAGATGATGCGACATTCCCAACGCCGTTAAAGTCTACCAATGCAAATGCTGATAAGCGTTTAGCTACAGATTTTGAATATGTACCATCAAACTGGTTACAAGCAGTTCGTGGTTACTACCACTGGTCTATTTACCGTCACAAAAGATATGATGATATCTACGCTTTAGGTGAAGGTCCATTACCAGAACTTATGAAAGCAGAAAACGATTTATATCGTGCAGAAGCTAGAGCTTGGACTGGTGATTTAGCGGGCGCTGCTGCAATTATCAATGCTGGTACCCGTAAAACACGTGGTGGCTTAGCGGATATTGCTGCAAATTTAACAGCCATCAAAGCTGCTATGAATGCAGAAAGACATATTGAATTATATGTTTCAGGCTTAGGCTTACAGTTTTATGAAATGAGAAAGAACGATTTATTACAAGCAGGTACTCCTTTACATTGGCCAGTTCCAGCTAAAACTTTAGAAACTTTAGCTGAAACTTTACCGTTTTACACTTTTGGTGGTCCAACAAGACTTGATGGTGTAAATACATCTAACAAAGGTTGGAGATAATTTATTTCTGACTTAATCATACCAAAGCGGCCCCGAATTTTCGGGGCCGCTTTTTTTTAAAAATTTCGGTTACTTTTGCTACACAATTTTACCCCACAACATATTTATTATGGAACAGCCCGGCAATCAGTTAAACATTGAAATTTCAGAAGAAGTAGCAGAAGGTAGTTACGCCAACCTCGCTATTATTACGCACAGCAATGCAGAGTTTGTAATAGACTTTGTAAATGTGATGCCAGGCACGCCAAAAAGTAAAGTAAAGTCGAGGGTGATATTTACCCCACAGCACGCCAAGCGTTTTATGAAGGCCCTCGCCGAAAACATTGAGCGTTACGAAGCTGGTAACGGACCCATCAAAGACCTGGAGCAAATCGAAATTCCGATGAATTTTGGCGGTCCAACGGCACAAGCATAGTTTGCGCATAGCCCAAACCCGCAAAATCCGGCGCAAACATAAATGTCAATAAATTAGGCATAAGTCTGTTTAAAAGTTAAACGGGTAAATGATAACTTCGTGGGCATATTCTAAACGACTATGAATCCTTCTGTAAAAATCTTCTCAGGCACTGGTTCTCAGGAACTTGCACAAAAAATCGCACAACGTTTTGGCGCCCCAATCGGCAAAGTAAATATCCAGCGTTTTAGTGATGGAGAAATCCAGCCCGTGTTTTTAGAAAGCGTTAGAGGCGACTATGTTTTTTTAGTACAAAGTAGCTTTGCACCCACCGATAATTTAATGGAAATGCTGCTCATGATTGATGCAGCCAAAAGAGCAAGTGCCTATAAAATTATAGCCGTTTTACCTTATTACGGCTATGCGCGTCAAGACCGCAAAGACAAGCCAAGGGTAGCCATTGGTGCCAAGCTTATTGCTACTTTATTAGAAGCAGCGGGCGCCAACCGTGTTATCACCATGGATTTACACGCGGCCCAAATTCAGGGCTTCTTTGAAGTGCCTGTAGACCACTTAGACAGTTCAGCCATCTTTATCCCATATATCAACGACCTTAAATTACAAAACCTAGCTTTTGCTGCTCCGGACGTAGGAAGTACCAACCGTGTGCGTGAAATAGCGAGCTATTTTAATGCCGAAATGGTGATTTGTGATAAGCACCGCAAGCGTGCCAATGAAATTGCCAGCATGGTGGTAATTGGTGACGTAACCGGTAAAGACATTATACTGGTAGATGATATTTGCGACACAGGGGGCACGCTAGCCAAGGCTGCCGGCCTTTTAAAGGAAAAGGGCGCCAGAAGCGTTAGAGCCATGATTACCCACCCCGTACTAAGCGGAAACGCCTATGCAAACATCGAGAACAGTGTTTTAGAGGAGCTTGTGGTATGTGATACCATTCCTTTAAAGCAGTCTAGCCCAAAAATCAAGGTGATTTCGGTGGCCGATTTGTTTGCCATCGCTATCCGTAATGCCTATGAAAATAAGAGCATTACCAGCCTTTTCATACATTCTCAGCTTAAAGAGCGCGGCTAAAAGGTTTTTTCCTTACCTTCGCCGTCCAAATTTTTTATTATGAAATCAATTACAATCGAAGGACACCTGAGGACCGATCATGGCAAAAAAGCCGCCCGCCAAATTCGCTCTCAGGAAAACGTGCCAGCTGTAATTTACGGGGGTGCTCAGGAGGTAAATTTTTACGCTTCTGCAAAGGCTTTTAAGCCTCTGGTGTACACTGGTGAGTTCCAAATTGCTGATGTTACCGTGGACGGTAAAAAGTACAGATGTATCTTAAAAGATCTTCAGTTTGACAAAGTAACAGATGCGTTAATCCATCTAGATCTTTTAGAATTAGTAGAAGACAAAAAAGTAGTAGCAACCCTACCACTTAAATTTGTAGGAACTTCTGTAGGTGTTAAAGAAGGTGGTAAGCTTGTTGTTAAAATCAAATCTTTAAAAGTGAAAGCTTTACCAAAAGATTTAGTGGAAACTATTAGCGTAGACATCACTAACCTAGTACTTAATGGAAACATTAGAGTAGAAGACGTGAAAGCGCCTGGTCTTGAGATCATGAACTCTCCACGTATTCCTATTGCTTCTGTTGTTATGACACGTCAGTTAAAGCAGGAAGAAGCAACAGCTGCTAAAGAAACTAAAAAGAAGTAATTCACTTAATATAGTTTTAATAAAAAGGCCTTCGTTTTTCGAAGGCCTTTTTTATTGTATGCATATAATAGTTTTAATAACCTGCGCGTAAATAACTCCATCCCTGTTCTTGTTTTAAGATCACTTCACCCACGCCAGACGGTACTGTAAATACAGCAGGTATCAGCATTTGCTTGGTAATACCATATTTACCCATGGTGTTTTCGCAAGCACTAAACACAATTCCTTTTTTAGAGAGCTGTTCCACATCATTTACTAAATGTGATTTTGACGCTACTAAAAAATCGAGCGCCCTACCATGCACCACTACTTCTATTTGTAATTGATCGGGCCAAATTTTAGATAGGTTTTTAATATTGCCAATAACGCCACCCCAGGCAGCTGTGTCGGCACTGTTTAGCTGCACCACTACTTTGTGCGTAGTAGTGGGTGTTGTATTTTGAGCTACTACTGTGGCGCTGCAACAGAGCATGCCAAAAGCGAAAAGGAGTAATGTGTTTTTCATATGCCACAATTTAACGCATTTCTTCTATTTTTGTAAGGGCACCAAGGTGTCAAATAATAAGCCATGGCAATAGTTGGATACGTAGCGTCAATTTTAATTGGGATCTCACTAGGCCTCATTGGTGGTGGCGGTAGTATATTAACTGTTCCGGTACTCGTATACTTATTTGGCGTAGAACCCGTTTTAGCAAGTGCCTATTCATTATTTATTGTAGGAGCCAGTAGCCTTGTTGGTGCTTGGCCTAAGTTTAAGCAGGGCTTTGGAAATATAAAAACAGCCATCATTTTTGGTATCCCATCTATTGCAGCGGTGTATGCCACCCGAAAATTTTTGGTGCCAGCAATACCTGCGGAGCTTGGAACAATTGCTGGTGTAGTTGTTACAAAGTCGTTACTAATGATGATGCTTTTTGCAGTGCTCATGATTGCTGCTTCTTTTTCTATGATACGCTCCAAAAAAGCCAATGACAGCAATGAGCCTGCCGAGCAAGAATTTAATTTTTTACTGATACTACTAGAAGGTGCTTTTGTTGGGGTGCTTACAGGACTTGTAGGTGCAGGCGGTGGCTTTTTAATTATACCTGCGCTGGTGCTATTAAGTAAACTACCTATGAAGCAGGCAGTGGGCACCTCATTACTTATTATTGCAGCAAAATCGTTAATTGGTTTTACCGGTGACGTGAGTAATCATATCAATATTAATTGGACACTCTTATTAACGGTAACGGCACTTGCCATTGTAGGTATTTTTATTGGCGACAAACTCAGTAAAAAAATAGATGGCAATAAATTAAAAAAAGGATTTGGTTGGTTTGTGCTTGTGATGGGCGTTTACATTATTGCGCAGCAATTGTTATTTCCTATTCCTACCAATAAGCCAGTTGCGGTAACAGATAGTAACTGGGTAGCACCAAGTATTTACACCGATAATACCGTGCATGGTGAAGAGCGAAAATTAATTATTTATGGTCAAGATTTAATTGCACATACGGCAAAGTATTTAGGCCCAAAAGGAAGCGTGGCGCAAATTACCAATGGCATGAACTGTCAGAACTGTCATTTACAAGCAGGCGCAAAAGCTTGGGGTAATAATTATGCAGCAGTATTTGCCAACTATCCAAAATTTAGAGACAGGAGTGGAGAGGTAGAAAGTATTTACAAGCGTGTTTCAGATTGTATGGAAAGAAGTTTAAACGGAACCGCAATTGATAGTAATAGTAAAGAATTTAAAGCCATATATGCATACATCAAATGGCTTGGTCAAGATGTACAAAAAGGACAAAAGCCAAACGGTTCGGGCATCGAAAAACTAGCGTATTTAAACCGTGCCGCAAATCCTGCAAAAGGGCAGGTAGTATACACCACGCAGTGTATGCGTTGTCATGGCGGCGCAGGACAGGGGCAGTTAGCACCTAATAATGTGGAGTATGTGTATCCGCCGTTATGGGGGCCGCATAGTTACAACGATGGCGCCGGATTATACCGCATTAGCAACTTTGCTGGTTATGTAAAAAACAACATGCCTTTTGAAATAGCTTCTCATAAAAATCCTTTTTTAACAGAAGAGCAGTGTTGGGATGTAGCTGCTTATGTAAACAGCCAGCCCAGACCACATAAAAATCAAAATACTGATTGGCCTGTTGTAAAAAATAAGCCCATCGATTTCCCTTTTGCGCCATACGCCGATGATTTTTCTGAAACACAGCATAAGTATGGGCCCTTTGCACCTATATTAGAAGGGAATAAAAAATAAAATTTTGTAAGATGATAGAACAAATTCAACAACCATGGCCATGGTATATAGCCGGTATTATTATTGGACTTATTGTGCCTGCGTTACTTATTTTAGGAAATAAAGTATTTGGTATTTCCTCTAACCTACGGCATATATGTGCGGCTTGTTTTCCGGCTGGCATTAATTATTTTAAATACGATTGGAAAAAAGAAAGCTGGAATTTATTTTTTGCAGGTGGCATTTGTGTGGGTGCATATATGGCCAATCAATTTTTAATGACAGATGCGCCAATTGCTGTTAGCCCTGCATTACAAAGCGAGTTAGCGGGTTATGGATTAACCAACTATACTTATATGCTACCGGATGATCTTTTTAGTTTTGCATCTTTGTTTACCCTACGCGGTTTTATTGTTATGGTAGTGGGTGGATTTTTAGTGGGCTTTGGCACACGCTATGCAGGTGGTTGCACATCGGGACATTCCATTATGGGACTTAGTAATTTACAATGGCCATCATTGGTGGCTACCATATGTTTTATGGTGGGCGGATTTTTTATGGCGAACATTATTTTACCTTGGATTTTATCTTTATAAATAGCGAATCATGAAAAAAGAGCAGCAACCCTTTTGGTATCAATTAAAATACGCGGCGGTAGGTATTATTTTTGGAATTGTTTTTGTGAAGGCCGAAATTATTTCTTGGTTTAGAATTCAAGAAATGTTTAGGCTTCAAAGCTTTCATATGTTTGGTGTGATTGGAACAGCGGTGGTGGTTGGTGCTATCAGTGTTTTTTTAATTAAAAAACTAGACATCAAAACCTTGGATGGTGAAAAAATTGTAATTCCCAATAAAGTGTTTGACAAAGGCCAAATTTATGGTGGCTTGTTGTTTGGATTTGGTTGGGCTTTAACGGGTGCATGTCCGGGTCCATTATTTGCACATATTGGTGCCGGATTTTACGCTGTCATTGTTGTCATTGCAAGTGCTGTTGCTGGCACTTGGACCTATGGTTATTTTAGTGAGAAGCTGCCACATTAGTGGTCGTTTTTAACTAAATTTGGCCCTCACGCAGTACAGATGCATAAATTTTTAATAGTAGGTCTTGGAAACATTGGTGCCGAATACGCGCACACCCGCCACAACATTGGTTTTGATGTGGTGAGCGCTTTTGTGCTTAAGCATGGGGGCATGTTCAAAAACGACCGCTTAGCAGACGTGGCCACCGTTACCTGGAAGGGCAAACAATTTGTGTGCATTAAACCTACTACGTACATGAACCTAAGTGGTAAGGCTTTTAAATACTGGATGGACAAAGAAAAATTGGAGCCCATTCAAACTCTTACGATTGTTGATGATCTAGCATTACCCCTTAATAAAATGCGCATGCGTGGCAGTGGATCTGATGCGGGGCATAACGGATTAAAAGATATTCAGCTCATGCTTGGTACCGATGTGTATCCAAAGCTTAGGTTTGGAATTGGCAATAACTTTAATAAAGGTGGTCAGGTAGATTTTGTGTTAGGTAAATGGTTACCGGGTGAGCAACCTGTGGTAGCGCAAAAAATAGACAAGAGCATTGAGATGATTGAATCTTTTGCAGCCATTGGACTGGATAGAACCATGACTATTTGTAACGCCCTTAATTTTGAAATTTAATTTGTTATGAAAATATTTTGTGTAGGACGTAATTACGCAGCCCATGCCAAAGAATTAGGCAACGCAGTACCTGAGGCGCCGGTTATTTTTATGAAACCCGACACGGCGGTATTACCAAAAGGGGCGGACTTTGTATACCCTAGTTTTACTTCTGATTTGCATTATGAAATTGAACTGGTGCTGCGCATTGGCAAAACAGCCAAAAACATAAGCGCCGCTAACGCCCTTAGCTGTGTAGACGCCATAACGGTAGGGATAGACTTTACTGCCCGCGACGTACAAGCCGATTTAAAAGCCAAGGGTTTACCCTGGGAAAAAGCCAAGGCCTGGGACAATTCGGCGATTGTAGGGGAGTGGAAGCCTTTTACTGCAGAATCTAATGCGGATGTTGCTGGTGCTGATATTTTGTTTTCTTTGACCAAAAACGGCCAAACTGCACAATCGGGCACCACCCAAGACATGATTTATAGCTTTGAAATCCTCTTAGAACATATATCTGGCTACTTTACCCTATCCCCCGGAGATCTAATATTTACGGGCACCCCTGCTGGTGTAGGCCCATGTTTACCGGGCGATACCCTTACCGGTTTTTTAGGGGAAGAGAAATTGTTTGAATTAGCTATCAAGTAAAAACATTTAAGCCCTATATTTGCAGCCCTAAATGGACCTCTTGGCGAGGTAGCTCAGTTGGTTAGAGCACAGGATTCATAACCCTGAGGTCTCGGGTTCAAATCCCGATCTCGCTACAGTGTTATTCTTGAGAATAATATAGGAGATAAAAAAGCAGGCATTAAAGGCCTGCTTTTTTTGATATTAAACTTTTTTTAATCTAATTATTACTAAAAGTATATGACCCCCAGTAACTTTCATAGTCGGCTTTATCGGTTGCGGTATACAATTCCATTTTCACTAAAGAAATCATCCATTCTCCTTTTTCTTTGATTGGAAGTGTTACATATCCATTAGAATCGGTTTGAAAAAAAGATTTAACTATCAATATGCCATTCTTTTTGCACCAAGTTCTTACTTGGTAATTGGCAAGGGGTTTTCCTTTAAATTCAAAATAGACATTTAACTCTTTGGCATCATCTGCATAGGGGTTGTTTTGAGGGATAATCTCAAGCTGCATACCTGTATTTATTTTGTATGAATCATCATTCTTGCCATCAACTTGTAAAAGTGTTTTAGCACATCTTTGATAATACTCTCTCGATCTTTTTTCTTTAATATTATTTTTCTCTCTGTAGGATAATATATTCGTCATTCCGTCTTCCTCCAAATATGCATTAAAGGCTTTTCCTTCCATTTCTATATAGGAAGGCTTAGTACTTATAGCAATAAGGTGATGCCCCGATTCATTCAAAAACATGGGGATCTTAACAGAATCCTGAGCTACGAATTTAGGAGTAATATCATTTTTGTTTTTTTCGTGAAAAATATTCACTTGTAAGGTCCTATCTTTTCTTTTTGCCCAAATGGCTTCTTTGAAGTCTTCTCCGGCATAACAGTTAACAGAGAAAGCTTCTTTTGACTTAACCTTGTATTTAACGGGAGCAATCCAATATTCGTGGGCAACTGAAAATAGGGTAATAGAAATAAAGGTTGTAATTAGAAGGTATTTGATTCTTTTTTGCATTTTAAAATATATTAATTGAAATTGAATTAAGCTTTTCCTTGCAAGGATATGTTATTTGTTATCTCATTTGCAATATGGAGTGATGTAAAGTTAATATTTGATTTTAAACCTTTTAATCAAATTCACAAATTTGTGTAATTCCCTCAAATCCCTCCACATTTGGTTAGAATGTAGTACAATATTGGCTACTGTGTTATTCTTGAGAATAATATAGGAGCTAAAAAAGCAGGCATTAACGGCCTGCTTTTTTGATTTTAAGGGATTTCTCAAATACACCTACCAGACTGTGGAATTCCCTCAAATCCTT